>ENA-OQBD01000147-OQBD01000147.1-human-gut-metagenome-genome-assembly--contig:-NODE-147-length-40575-cov-6.535750_pt1 | contig 40575 bp, 56 predicted proteins | sample MGYA00242742_ERZ504543 | MGnify/ENA primary metagenome ERZ504543 (study PRJEB26092, sample SAMD00036239) | human gut metagenome | host: Homo sapiens | study: EMG produced TPA metagenomics assembly of...
CCATACTCTGTTTGTGCGCAGCACCAAACGGGTCATCCTGACTCCGGAGGGAGAGCTTCTCCTCCAGCATGTAAAGCCGGCCCTTTCCATGCTCAACGAGGGAGAAGCTGTCCTTTCCGGAGAAGGAAATCTTACCGGTCAGCTGCGGATCGGTGCCAGCGATACTCTGTGCCGCTATTTTCTCATCCCCTATCTCCGCCGTTTCCACAAGGATCATCCGGAGGTACGGATCAAGATCATCAACAGTACCTCCATCGGATGTGCGGAGCTTCTGGAAAACGGCCAGGCTGAGCTGATCGTCACCAACTACCCGAATTCCCGGCTTTCAGCCCACACCAAGCTTCAGACTGTGCTGGAATTCCGGGATATCTTCGTGGCAAATCCGGACTATTTCACCATGGGCAAATCGCCTCTTTCCATGGAAAATCTTCTGGATTATCCCATCCTGATGCTCGCTCCAAAGAGTACCACCAGCGAATATCTTCATCAGGTGTTTGCAGCCCAAGGACTGAAGCTGCTGCCTGAGGTTGAACTGAACAGCAACGATCTGCTGATCGATCTTGCAGAGATCGGACTTGGTATTGCCTGTATCCCGGATTATATGCTCCGCAACCGTCCGGGTCTGGAACCTGTCCATCTGAAAACACCTCTGCCCGCAAGAAGTGCCGTGATCGCTCATCATGAAGCACTGCAGCTTTCCCAGGCTGCCCAGTGCTTTCTTAAATATTTTTCCCAGATCTGATACGATCAAGTTCCTGCCGCTTATTGCTTTTCGCGATCGAAGCAGGATACTTCCCTGATTCAGTAAAAAAGCCACCGGAATCTGCCATAAGGTTATTACGATCCTTGTGTACTCAATTCCGGTGGTCTTTTCTGTTATTGATATCGGTCAGATATTATTCTTATTACTTACGCTTCAGCCTTCGGCATCACGTCTGCTGCCGCAGTGATATACTCATTCTCGATCTTACTGAACAGACCGCTGTCTGCAAGCTCTGCAAGCTTCACGTCAATCGGCATCTTGCCCAGGACCGGAACCTTCAGTTCTGCAGCGATCTCATCGATATGGCTCTCGCCAAAGACCTTGATCTCTTTTCCGCAGTCCGGACATTTCACATAGCTATAGTTCTCCACGATTCCAAGGACCGGAACCTTCATCATATCAGCCATGTTATAGGCCTTCTTGACGATCATGCGGACCAGATCCTGCGGAGAAGTAACGATCACGACACCCTCGATCGGCAGGGACTGGAATACTGTCAGCGGAACATCTCCGGTTCCTGGCGGCATATCTACAAAGAGATAATCCAATTCACCCCAGATCACATCACTCCAGAACTGTTTTACCATATTTGCAAGGACCGGACCTCTCCAGATCACCGGTGTCTCCTCATCCGGGAGAAGAAGGTTTACAGACATAACCTCGATTCCGTTTGCAGTTGGCATCGGATAGATCCCATTGTCACTGCCCTGTGCATTGCCCTTGATGCCATACATCTTCGGGATGGACGGACCGGTGATATCAGCATCCATAATGCCCACTTTATATCCCTTGGAAGCCATCAGGTTTGCCAGGGAGCCTGTTACGAAGGATTTACCCACGCCTCCCTTTCCGCTGACAACTCCGATCACATGTTTTACGTCAGAAAAAACGTTTGGTTCTGCCATGAGGCTCTGGGGCTGTTTCTGTCCGCAGCCTTCACAGCTTGATTTGTTGCAGGATGTATTGCTACACTCTTTTGCCATAATAGATTCCTCTCATTCTTTGTATTTACACTGACAGAACTGGCTCTCTGTCCGTGCATTTTTCTCATTCATGATCTCTCATGAACTCCTTACCTTACTTCATAAATCTGTCGATTGCTTTTTCCAGTTCTTTGATAGCATCCCTGTCTCCATGCTCTACTGCATCCACGATGCAGTGTTCTATATGATCCTGCAGTATGATCTTGCCTGTATTATTGATCGCAGATTTTACGGCTGACAGCTGGATCAGCACTTCGCTGCAGTCACGTCCTTCCTCCACCATACGCTTAATGGATTCCATATGACCAATGGCCCTGGAAAGTCTGTTGAGTACGGCCTTGGTCTGTGCGTGGCTGTGATGATGAGGATGTGTGCTATCGTGAGTATGCACATGTTCCTGTTCCCCGTGGGTATGCTCAAGAACGGTTCCATCCTCGAGAACGTGCACATGTGTTTCTTTCATGTGTATTTCCTCCTTCAGATCTCCGTGAAAGAACAGCGCTGCCGGATCATAGATGTCTGAATGTCAAAAATGATGGTTCCGTCTTCCAGTACTGTCTTCTCGTAGGAGACATCCTTCCCCTGAAATTTCTGTTTCACATACGCTTCCGGATCTGCAATCTCCACTTCTTCCACAAATACATCACGCATCTGATTTCTCGGACATTTGTTAAAAATTTCCCAGATTACTTCGTACTCTTTCATCTGTGCCTGTTCCTTTCTTCGTCATCTTATCTATTATAATAATTTTATGTTTTTTTGTCAAAAATAATTGCACTCACGCAAATATTGTCGTATGATACATATTAAAAATATTACTGCTCTGTCCGTGGGCAGTAAACATATATTAATGTGATAAATCAAAGGAGATAAATTTCATGCAGCTTTTAAAAGACAGAATTCTGACAGACGGCGTAGTAAAAGAAGGAAATATTTTAAAATGTGGACAGCTTCCTGAATCATCAGATGGATATTGACCTGATCAACGAGGTCGGCAAAGAATTCAAGAAACGTTTTGACCACTGTCCAATCACCAAGATCCTTACCATCGAGGCTTCCGGTATCGGCATTGCCTGTATTGCGGCACAGTATTTCCATGTACCGGTTGTATTTGCCAAGAAAGCACAGAGTGTGAACCTTGACGGCGAGATGTACACCACCAAGGTAGAGTCTTTCACCCACAAGAAAGTTTACGATGTGATCCTTTCCAAGAAATTTCTCGGACCGGAAGATCACGTACTCCTGATCGATGATTTTCTTGCCAATGGCTGTGCACTTCTCGGTCTGATCGACATCGTCAAGAAATCCGGCGCAACTCTTGAAGGAGCCGGAATCGTTATCGAAAAAGGCTTCCAGTCCGGCGGACAGACCATCCGTGACATGGGTATCCACCTGGAATCCCTTGCTATCATTGATTCCATTGCTGATGGCAAACTTACTTTCCGTGAATAAGATTTATCATAAAAAATACTCCTGGAAACTTATATACATTGTTTCCAGGAGTATTTTTATTTTTATCACAGCCGGATCATGATGTCATTTCTGATCTATGCAGCTGCATCCTTTTCTGGCTTCTCTGAAGGTGTCGGAGTTACTGTTTCCTCCGGTGTCGGTGTTCCGGAAATTTCCGTCTCTTCCTTTTCCGATGAAGCCGATGTAGCTTCCGTTGTATTTTCATCTATATCCGGTTCTTCCGTCACCGTAGCTTCCGGTGTCACTGTCGGCGTTGGTGTGGCAGTTGCCTCCGGCATGATTTCATTCTCTTCATAATATCCGTCATCCACAATCATCTGATAATTATCTGCATCGATCATCTGGATATCACTGGTCACAGTTCCCACGATCTTGGTCCCATTGTCATACTGCTCATAATCGGAGATCTCCGGCTTCTCCCCTTTCAGAAGAGCATCCACCATCGTCACACAGTCATGTGCCAGTACACGGTTATCAAACAGCAGATCATCCTCAATCTTTCCCTGGATCACAGCTGTCACTGCTTCTGCCTCACAGCCGCCTCCTGTGATCATAGGCCAGCCATCCTCTCCAGACACATATCCAGCATCCTCCAGAGCATCCACAGCCCCAAGTGCAAGGTCATCGGCACCTGTGCAGATAATATCCGGCGCACCCTCTGTATAATTCTGAGAAAGGATCTCCGCCATATCATTCTTTGCGGTATTTCTTCCGGAACGCATCACTGCAGTATCATCAAAGGTCAGCTTTCCTGAAGTACATACCAGTGTTCCATCGTCAAAATATTCCTGAAGCTTCTCCATCACTCCATTATAAAAGAACAATGCGTCACGATCATCCGGAGAGCCCATAAGGAACTCAATGGTCAGAGTTTTCTTTTCTTCCCGTGCTTTCTCCAGATCCATTTTTTTTATGATGGAATCTCCCACCATTTTTCCGGCTTTTCTTGTATTAAAGGTAACATAATAGTTGACCTTATCTGTATCCATGATCAGCTGATCGTACGAAATCACGGGAATGGATTTCTCGTACACCTGCTCCAGCACATCGTTCAGGCTGTAAGCATCTGCAGGTGCGATGACAAGTGCAGAAAGCTCTTCATCGTCCAGGATGGACTGGATCTGGGATACCTGCGTATCACTGTCTTCATCTGCCCAAAATATCTCTGCATCATATCCATCATCTTCCAGTGTATTCTGAAGAGTTTCTCCATCAGCAGACCAACGGGGATCATCTGCTGATGAAGGCAGAAACACACCTACTTTCTTATCTGCTGCCGCAGTTTCTTTTGCTTCTTCTTTTTCTTCTTTCTCTGCATCATCGCTGTTTTTGGCTTTTCCTTCCGGGTCTTCAGACTCCACACTTTCATTGGCTGCCTCTGTCGCCTCTTTGTTTTTTCCACAGCCGGAAAAGGCTGCTGTAAAGACAAAAGCTCCCACAAGCAGGATTGCTGTTTTTTTCTTCATGATCAAATCTCTCCTATAAGCCTTTATAGTCCTTTGCCAGTGATTTCAGATAGTCTCTGTAGGCGGCTGCAGATTTCTTGGGTTTCAGGATACGTACACTGCCGCCCATCCCAGTCAGCCATCCGTAGAATTTTCCATTTTCCGGAAGTTCTGCAGTTACCGTCAGATCTCCGCTATCTTTCATCTTATATTCTGCATCTGTGCCGAAAAAGTCACGCACCTCCGCCTGTACAGCTCCGGTACAGAGAAGTTTTATTTCTTTTTTTATGGTTCCGGCTGAAGCCTCAAGAAGCTTCCGGTACCCTGTCACAGAGGTCTCATGAATATCTTTAGTTTCATGAATCTCCTTAGCTTCCGCAGTCAGCCCGGGTTCTTCAGACAGCTGTTCCTCTCCGGCACTCTCACCGGCAAGATAATAACCACCCGGCCGTTCTCTTGTATAACGGATATCCATTCCAAAAGAACGTAATACCTCCACATCATCATAAATGCTCTTTCGCTCTGCACGGATTCCCTGTTTCTCAAGATTCTCAAGGATCTTCTGCATAGATATTACCCGATGCTCCCCTGTTTCCCGCAGCATTTTTTCAAGGTACAGGATCTTCGCCTTCTGATTGTTTGATTTTGCCATACTGCCCTCTTATCCTTCGTTTTTTACAAAGCGGTGAAAAATATAGGAGTTTGCCTCCTGTTCCTCGCTGTCGTCCAGTTTCTCAAGTTCGATCTTTTTACCGTATTTCTTTTCCAGTGCACGGCTGATCAGAAGATCTGCAAGCTGCGGATTCTTGGGAAGAAGTGGTCCGTGAAGATACGTACCGATCACATTTTTGTATACAACCCCTTCCTCTCCGGATTGTCCGTCATTTCCGTATCCTGACAGAACCTTCCCCAGGGATCTGTTGTTTCCGATGGTGGTACGCCCTCCATGATTTTCAAAGCCTACGATAGGCATATCAAAAAGATCGCTCTGCATCACAATGTTTCCAATAAGGCGGCCTTTTCCCTGCTCAGTGCTCATATCTACAAGCTTCAGCCCTTCGATCATTCCCTGATCAGTTTTATAATAATTTCCAAGGAGCTGATACCCTCCACAGATTGCGATCACAACTCCATTATCTTCCACATACGCCTTGAAATCCTTCTGGATTTCCTTCAGCTTTTCACATACCAGCATCTGTTCTCTGTCGGAGCCACCGCCAAGAAGTACGATATCCAGTTTGGAAAAATCGATTCTATCATCCAGTTCGTAGGCTATGGTTTCTGCCTCGATTCCTCTCCAGAGACAGCGCTTCATCAGACACTGGATATTTCCTCTGTCACCGTAAAGGTTCAAAAGATCCGGATATAAATGTCCTATCGTTATCTTCATTTCTCACCCTCCAGTTTCTTCAGGATATTTCTGGTGCCAAACAGCGCCGTATAATTCACAAGTACATAAAGATTGCCGCATCCATCCCCGATTCGTTTGCGGATGGCTGTCTCCACATCATTTTCCAGCATGGACGGGATATCCACATATTTCAGACGGAGGCGCATATCCTGACACCGGATACCACTGACTGTGATGGAATTGATATTGTCCCCTCCGAAAAGATCAAAATCCACATCCCAGAGCCAGGAGATATCTTTTCCATCCTGTGCATTATCATTGATCACAATGATGATATCCTTTGGTGATCCGTCCTGCATCACAGCTGAAATGTTCTGGTTAAAACCGGCCGGATTCTTAGCAAGATTCAGAACAACACCGGTGCCCTTGATCCGAAACTGTTCATTGCGTCCGTTCTCCGGGTTAAACTTCCGGAGCATCTCATTAAAATGCTCCGCCTTAAAGCCTGCGGTACGAATTCCCGCATAGGCAGCCAGAATATTATACACATTATAGAATCCCTTATAATTGGCCACGATCCGTTTATCCTCCACTGTAAAAGCGATCTGATCATCCACCTTCACATCTGTGGCATCAAAGTCGATCTCCGGACGTTTAAAGCCGCATTTCGGACATCTGTAGTCACCCAGCTGACTGTAATGATAGAAGCTGTAGATCAGTCTTTCTCCACAGCACTTACAGAACCGGCCCTCACGGATCTCGTTTGTTTTGTTCTCGATCACCGGTTTGCTGATCCCGTAGGTTACAAAAGGATTTCCGCAGTCCATGGCAAGATATGCAGACAGTGCATCGTCGCCATTGACAATGACCTTCATATCCGGAACCTTTTTCATCATTTCTTCCAGGATGTTCATAGTGATATCGATCTCGCCATAACGGTCCAGCTGATCACGGAACAGATTGGTCATAACCATATAATCCGGTTTGATTCTTGTGAACACATGTCTTGTGGATGCCTCATCCACCTCTATACAGGCATAATCCGCATCCAGTTTTCCGCTGAATTTGGCCCCCAATACAAAGGCTGCCACAACTCCGTTCAGCATATTTGAACCGGTATGATTGCAGATGACCTTTTTTCCCTCTGCCTCAAGGCCTGCGCACAGCATGTTATTGGTTGTGGTCTTTCCGTTGGTTCCGCATACTACAAATATTTTTTCTCTTACCTGAGAAGAAAGCTCTTCCAGGATATCCGGACAGATCTTCATCGCGACCTTACCGGCCCAGGTCACACCCTGCCGGCCCATAAGCTTACAGACATGTCCTGTGATCTTTGCTGCCATCACAGCAATAGTTGTTCTTATTTTCATAATCTTCTGATTCCTTTATTTTTATTTCTTTTACCACAGATCTTCCGCTGTCAGGAAATCGGTACAGATTCCTTCTGCTCCCTGCGAAATGTATCTTCTGGCCTGGTCACGGTCATTGACCGTATAAACATACAGACTGATCCCGTTTTTTTCAAAGATCTTCTCCGTTTCTTCTGACCAATACTCCCAGTATACTGTTGCTGCCGGAATTCCCTTTTCTTTACAGAAGGATGCAATATACTCCAGCTCTTCCACAGAATACTCCTGCCACAGTGAATATACATAGGAAGGAAAAGAATAGAGCATGGCCGTTCCGGGAAACATTGCTTCATTGTAGATTTCCGGAATAATCCGATCCAGCGTCTCACCGGCACCTGCATTCCTGGCGATTTCCACATAATCACTGTAATCCTCCAGTGTTCTCTGATAATTGCGAAGAGAATACTGTTTAGAATCGATCAGCACATATGCATCCGGATAATCTTTCAGAAGAAGGAAAAAATCCTCCAGTGTCATGGGGGTGTATTTCCCATATATTTTACTTTGTCTGAATTCCTTTTCTGTAAGGACTTTTTTTCCGTTGCCATCCCACTGTCCCATGGGATCGTTCCAGTTATGCCTGCAGACCCATACTCCATCGGATGTCCTGGAAAGATCCAATTCAAAAAGACGAACTCCCTGTTCATACATGAACAGAAATCCCTCTCTGGAATTCAGGTAATCCTTTCCGTCCATACCTCCCAGAGCATGTGCAATGGTCCTATAGTCCTTCCAGCTAAATCCTTCTGATGTATTCCGGGCAGTTTCTGTTTCCGGGAAACTTCCCCCCAGAAGAAAAAGCGATACAAACAGTATTTCCAATGTCAGTATAAAACGTCGCATCATCTCAGGCAACAAAAAAATGCACAAGACGTAAAGGAAAACATTTCCTCGTTGCTTTCCTTTTTATCTTCTGCAAATTTATCATATCCGGGAACCTGTCCCAAACCATTCCTATATTGTTTCTGTCCGGTAATACCAAAAGTCCCACCGACCATGTTTATCATCCTTTCGCATACGTGTAGTCGTATTTCATACATTACCGATTGTACGCTAAAAAAGGATAATAATCAAGTTAATCCTCTTCTTCCTCATCATATTCCTGCTGAAGTCTCAGATATTCATCATATTTCTCGTGTGCATTCCGATTATAGGATCGGGAGATCGGTATTACATGCTCTCCGATATGGAAGCTGTCATTTTCAGCTCCTGTGACCCGTTCCATATTTACTATAAAGCTCTGATGACACCGCAAAAATGTACCGTCGTCAAGCTGTTTTTCGAAGTCTTTCAGCTTACCTCTGCACTGGAGTATACTTCCGTCTGTCCTATGGAAATTCACGATATGGAGACTGCTGGTAATATAGCGTAATATAGCTAACCTGGCTGTAGCGTAAAGTATACACACGGGCACGATACTGAAAATGGATCACCCGCTCATCATTCCCGTCGCTAAGTCGCTTCTTCAGTGGTTCCATTACATATTCCAAAGTTTCTTCGGTTACAGGTTTCAGTAAATAGTTATATGCAAACAGGTCAAACGCATTTCTGTAATATTCATCGCTTCTACTCATAAAAAGCACTGCCACTGACATTTCTTTTTCACGTATCTTCCGTATTGTTTCCAGTCCGTCTACTTTCTTTGAATCAATGTTCACAAAGATTGCATCATAAGGTTTCCTTTTCTTTTCTAATTCTTCCAATAAAAGCTCGCCGCTTTTAAATATCCGAATTTCTGACCCTGGAACGATCCGCTCAAGCTGTTTGTGAAGTTTTCTCGCATCCGCCTGCATATCATCACAAATGGCAATGGTCATCATCGTCATATTTATGTATCCCCTTTTACTCCATCATTGTTACTTTTTGTTCTATATATTATACCATGATTTGTTATTCAAATTATGATATCTTAATGTAATTTATGGTCGAAAACCCACCATTTATGCATTTTTTCGAGTTTTTTGGAATATTAAAAAAGGACATCTGCATTTCTGCAAATGTCCTTTAAATCGGTCAGAAGTAAATTATACAAGCTCGATAAGAACTTCCATTGCTGCATCGCCTTTACGCTGTCCGATCTTAACGATTCTTGTGTAACCACCGTTACGATCTGCGTATTTCGGAGCGATCTCGCTGAACATCTTGTCAACCATGTCAACTTCTTTTGTATTTTTCTTTCTGCCAGCGCCCTTAGCAGGAACCTCTGTTACAGGATAGAAAACTTTCATCATCTCACGACGTGCATGAAGTCTGGAAGGAGCATCTTTCTTGATCTCTTTCTGAACTTCATCGTAAACTGTTTTCTTTTTGCCGTCTACGACTTCTTTTACACGTTTTCCGTCAGCATCTTTACGAGCAACCTTAGCTGTTACTGTAACTGTCTCGAAATTGTCTTTCTCACGTACAGCCATAGCGATAAGTCCCTCAGCGATCTTACGGATCTCTTTAGCCTTAGCTTCTGTTGTCACGATCTTTCCGTGATGAAGAAGGTTTGTAACCTGATTTCTGAGAAGTGCTTTTCTCTGGTTAGATGTTCTGCTTAATTTTCTATATTTTGCCATTTTATTATCCTCCATCTGTGGGACACCAGGACATGCTTGTTCGGTCTTACTGCCCTGCTGCTGACACCCCACTCATTACTCTATTTCCGGATTATTCCTCTGTAGGCTGGAGCTGAAGTCCCAGCTCTTTGAGTTTTGCAAGTACTTCCTCTAAGGATTTGCGGCCCAGATTACGAACCTTCATCATATCGTCAGAAGTCTTGTTGCATAATTCTTCAACCGTATTGATACCGGCTCTCTTAAGGCAGTTGTAGGAACGAACAGAGAGCTCAAGCTCATCAATGCTCATCTCCAGAACCTTTTCCTTCTCATTGTCTTCTTTCTCGATCATAACCTCTGCGGTCTTAGCATTCTCGGAAAGATCAATGAACAGGTTTAAATGCTCGCTGAGAACCTTCGCTGCAAGGCTGACTGCCTCATCCGGATCAAGTGTTCCATTGGTATATACATCCAGTGTAAGCTTGTCGAAGTCAGTTACCTGACCAACTCGTGTATTCTCTACGATCATGTTGACTCTGTCTACCGGTGTGTAGATCGCATCCACTGCAATCATACCGATCGGCATGTCATCGGTTTTGCCTTTGTCTGCACTGATATAGCCACGTCCCTTGGTAATGGTAAGCTCCATGGCCAGTCTGCAGTCTTTTCCACCGTTCAGGGTTGCGATCACCTGATCCGGGTTCATGATCTCAATATCCTGATCTGCCTGGATATCAGCTGCTGTAACAACACCTTTGCCCTCACACTCAATGTATGCGGTCTTCGGCTCATTATCACTGCTGTGATTCTTAATGGCAAGAGATTTCAGATTCATGATGATCTCGGTCACATCTTCCTTCACGCCCGGAATGGAGCTGAATTCATGAAGTACACCATCGATCTTCACCTGGCTTACTGCAGCTCCCGGAAGGGAGGACAGCATAATTCTTCTTAAAGAATTGCCAAGGGTAGTACCATAACCTCTTTCCAGAGGCTCTACAACGAATCTTCCAAACTTCTTATCTTCGGATATTTCGGTTATTTCGATTTTTGGTTTATTGAAATCAAACACTATAAGGTTCCCTCCTTCTGGGTTAATCAACATTCGAGGGTATTACCAATTTTTATAACTGTAGACACAGTAAACAGTTACTAATTATTTAGAATACAGCTCGACGATAAGCATCTCGTTTACAGGAACATCGATCTGCTCTCTTGTAGGAAGCTCTTTAACTACACCCTTCAGGTTCTCCTGATCAACGTCGATCCACTCCGGAACAAGTCTTCCGCCAGTGATCTCAAGGATTCCTTTATATCTCTCAGAGCCTTTGCTCTTCTCTCTGATCTCAATTGTGTCTCCTGCTTTGCACAGGTAGGACGGAATGTTTACACATTTTCCGTTAACAAGTACGTGCTTGTGATCTACGATCTGACGAGCCTCTCTTCTTGTTCTGGCAAATCCCATACGGAAAACGATGTTGTCAAGTCTGCTCTCAAGCATAACCATAAGGTTCTCACCTGTCTGGCCCTGCATTCTGTCGGCTTTCTTGTAGTAGTTACGGAAAGGTTTCTCAAGAACTCCGTAGATAAATTTTGCTTTCTGTTTCTCTTTTAACTGAAGACCATACTCAGACACCTTGCGGTTTGCACGTTTTAACTGTCTTGTGGACTTCTTATCAATTCCTAAGTAAATCGGATCCAGGCCAAGGGATCTGCATCTTTTCAGAACAGGTACTCTATTTACTGCCATTTCAACTACCTCCTAATTAGACTCTTCTGCGTTTTGGTGGACGGCATCCGTTGTGAGGAACCGGAGTTACGTCACGAATGCTGGTTACTTCAAGTCCGCATGCCTGAAGCGCACGGATTGCAGCTTCACGGCCTGAGCCCGGGCCTTTTACCATAACGTCTACTGTTTTTAATCCATGAATTAAAGCAGCCTTTGTTGCAGTCTCTGCTGCCATCTGTGCTGCATAAGGGGTAGATTTCCTTGAACCTTTAAATCCAAGACCACCGGCACTTGCCCATGAAAGAGCGTTTCCTTCGTTATCTGTCAGTGTGACGATTGTATTGTTGAAGGAAGACTGAATGTGTGCCTGTCCGTGTTCAACGTTTTTCTTGACACGACGTTTTGTCGTTTTCTTTGTCACTTTTGCCATTTTAAAACTAACCTACACTTTCCTTTTATTGAAATTAATTAGTTATATCTATAAATTATTTCTTCTTGTTTGCAACAGTTCTCTTCGGTCCCTTGCGAGTTCTCGCATTTGTCTTAGTCTTCTGACCACGAACCGGAAGTCCTTTACGATGACGGATACCTCTGTAGCATCCAATCTCCTGCAGTCTCTTGATGTTAAGGGCGATTTCCCTTCTCAGATCACCTTCTACTGTCATTGTCTCATCAATAACAGCACTCAGTCTCTTAACCTCGTCATCAGTCAGATCTCTGACACGTGTGTCAGGATTAACCTCTGCTTTAGCAAGAATTTTGTCTGCGCTTGGTCTACCAATTCCATAAATATAGGTAAGACCGATTTCAATACGTTTTTCTCTTGGTAAGTCTACACCAGCTATACGAGCCATGTACTGTTTCCTCCATTTTCTGTTTCTGAAAGTTCCGCATATCGTATGTCACTTGCTCTCGCAAGGTGAAATGGGACATATCGACCTGCCTCTTTCTTTTCTAGTTTCCTAATTGGGGTGCCTCGGTAAAACACCCAGCTGTAATTGGCGAATCACAGCCTTTCCGAAATTGCGGATCTTAACCGCTGTTGCCTCTCGGTATTAGGCAATACATGCTTATTATCTGTTCAGTAGAACAACCCTGCCGGGTGTTTCATACTGCAGCCGCACGTTTCACAAACATTCCAAAGAAGTTCCGATATGGAAATCAACCCTGACGCTGTTTGTGCTTCGGGTTCTCACAGATGATTCTGATGGATCCCTTTCTCTTAATGACCTTGCACTTCTCGCAGATCGGCTTTACAGATGATCTTACTTTCACTGGAAATCCTCCTTCCGTAAATTAGTCTCATATCTGCAGTTTCACAGGCGCACTCATACACAGTATTTGCGCGCTTGAAATATATACTAACACCTGTTTTCCTGAAATGCAAGAAAAACTTTAAAAAATTTTTTGATTTTTTTTGCAGGCTGTATTATAATGGGTGGCAAAGTCCTGGCAGACATATGGAATCTGCCTATTTTAATGAAAGGAATCTTTACATATGCATACGGAAATGAAATATCGTTTTCTGATACATTACACCTTATCTTTTATCGGTGGATACCTGGGGCTTTATGCCATTGTGTCAAGAGCAGATCTTTTCGGCAATGCCCAGACAGCCAATCTTATTGGTGTTGTGCGGGATCTCATAGGCAGGAATTTTTCGGATATGCTTCTGCGTGTGGGTGCGCTTCTCATATATATGGCTGCTGTTATCCTTACGGTCTGGATCCCAGAGCATTTTTCCGCAGATCTTCGTTTTATCAGTATCGGGATCGATATCTTTGCGATCCTGCTCCTGGGATTCTTTCCTTCCGAAATGTCTCCGGTTGTGGCTCTTTACCCCGTGTTCTTTGCAATGCCTTTCCAGTGGTGTACCTTCAAGGCTCCCGGCGGATATAACAGCTCCACGATCTTTTCCACCAACAACCTTCGCCAGTTCACCACAGCTGTCACTCAGTTCCTTATGAAAAAGGACAGCGCACAGTGCGATAAAGCAAAATTTTACGGAATGACGCTGCTTTCTTTTCATACAGGTGCAGCTTTGTCTCTGATCCTGTATATGACCTGCGGTCTCTCAGGCGTATGGCTCTGTCTGGTTCCTGCCTTCTATGCTGTATGGCTGATCAGTGCAGACCGGAATACCGCAGCCGATACACCGGCAGTTACCCGAAGCACAGCTTCTGACGGCAGCAGCTTCAGGAATCTTTCCTATAAGAAAAAAGAGGCCTGACTTTATTTTAGCTTTGATAAAATAAGAGGAAATGTGATCTGTTTTTACACTGTCACATTTCCTTTTTTGTTTACGCGTAAGCCCCTCTGGCGCTTACAGCTTATATGCGTTCGAAATCCAGTATCATGATTTTGAATGGCCGCAAATTGATTTCATCTATATTTCTCATACTATCCTCATAACATATCAATATGCTCTGTAACTTGTTTAAACATTTTCCGGCATTTGCATTGCACTTGCCGGGAAAATCTCTTATAATTATTTCAGGAATTATGAATCCCACTATATATTTTTGACCGAACATGAATGGAGAATTAAAATGCCCAGAAGTATTTACGAAGATATCTATAAAGATCTGAAAATGAAAATAGAGGACAACACCTTTGCCTATCAGGAACTTCTGCCTTCCGAAAACACTCTGATCCAAACCTATGGCTGTTCCCGCAATACCCTGCGACGTGCGGTCAGTCTTCTTGTCAGTGACGGCTATGTACAGACCATGCAGGGAAAAGGTGTCCGCAATATCTACCGTCCAAATGAGAAGACTGCTTTCACCATCGGAGAGATCGAAACCTTCAAGGAATCTGCTGCAAGGAACGGTCAGAATGCCCATACGGAGGTGGCTCTTTTTACAGAGCTTTGTATCAGCAAAAATCAGTCAGCTTACACAGGATTTCCCGCTGGTGCAGAAGTATATTATATTCAGCGTATCCATTACCTTGAAGATATCCCACTGATCATCAACCATAATTATTTTCTGAAAGAATCCGTTCCCGGCCTTACTGCCGAGATTGCCAGCCATTCTATCTATGAATACCTGGAGCAGGAGCTTCATATGACCATTGTCAACAGCAAACGTGTCATGACTGTGGAAAAGGTTACGGAAATTGATGAAAAATATCTTCATCTGAATGTAAAAGATTATAACTGCGTGGCTGTGGTGTCCAGCCAGACTTATAACAGTGATGGCGTGATGTTTGAGTATACTCAGTCACGGCACAGACCGGATCATTTTCGATTTTATGATAATGCCCTGCGCCGATAAGCCCGGCTCATAACTGCTTCGCAGCTATACGGTTATAAGCCGACAACAAATGTGGCTCACAAATATCCGCCTTGATCTGTATAGATACCTGAATCTGTATAGATGATGCAGTTTCCTATTTCCCGGAATTATGTTATACTGAAACGATCAACGGAGAGAGGAAATTTTATTTTTATGAAAAAACGAGAATCTTTTTAACAGCCGCTGGGGGTTCATTCTGGCCTGCATCGGGTCTGCGGTTGGAATGGGAAATATCTGGATGTTTCCCACCAGAGTTTCCCTGTATGGCGGGGGATCGTTCCTGATCCCGTATTTTATTTTTGTGGCACTGATCGGCTTTACCGGGGTGATCGGTGAGATGAGCTTTGGCCGCGGGACACGTTCCGGGCCCATTGACGCCTTCGGCATGGCCTGTGAAACCAAATGCAGACGAAGGCTGGGTGAAACACTGGGCTGGATACCGGTGATCGGTGCACTGGCCATGGCTATCGGTTATACGGTTGTTATGGGATGGATCTTCCGATATATGCTCGGAACCTTTACAGGATCTACCCTGGCACCGGCAGATATTGAGTCCTTTGGCGCCAAATTCGGAGGCATGGCTTCTGCCTGGGGAAATAATCTCTGGCAGCTGGCTGCTCTTGTGATCTGCATGTTTATCCTGATGTACGGCGTTGGAAGCGGCATCGAAAAGGCCAATAAAGTGATGATGCCTATCTTCTTTATACTGTTTGTGATCCTTGGCATCTATGTTGCCTTTCAGCCGGGAGCTGCTGCCGGATACCGCTATATCTTCCGCGTGGAGCCGGAAGTTCTGGCAAAGCCTTCCACCTGGATCTTCGCACTTGGACAGGCATTTTTCTCCCTGTCTGTTGCAGGCAACGGTACACTGATCTACGGATCTTATCTTCCGGACAGCGAAGATATCCCTGCATCTGCTGCAAGGGTAGCACTTTTTGATACTCTGGCTGCTATGCTGGCAGCACTTGTTATCATTCCGGCCATGGCTACCACAGGTGCCAAGCTTGACCAGGGCGGTCCCGGACTTCTGTTCATCTACCTGCCGCACCTGATCAAAACCATGCCTGGCGGACGGATCATTGCCATCATCTTTTTCGTAGCTGTGTTCCTTGCAGGCATGACCTCGCTTATGAACCTTTATGAAGCACCCATTGCCACAGTCCAGGAAAAAACAGGTCTTGGCAGGATTCCCTCCTGCATGGTGATCTCAGTGATCGGCGTTGTGGTTTCGCTTCTTATCCAGGGCATTGTTTCTGACTGGATGGATGTGCTTTCCATCTATATCTGTCCTCTTGGCGCAGGACTTGCAGGGATCATGTTCTTCTGGATCTTCGGCCGGAGCTATGTGGAAAGCCAGGTCAGCAAAGGCTGTGCGAAACCATTCACGAAATATTTTTACCCGGTGTGTAAATATCTTTATATTCCGGTGTGCTTTCTGGTGCTGATCCTTGGTGTTGTGCTGGGCGGGATCGGATGATAAGGTGATAACATAAGTAAAATAAAAATTATCTGCATAAACAAATCCCCGAAAAATGATTTTTTAATCATTTCCGAGGGATTTTTATGTTTTATCTTATAATATTCGTAAAGCCAGGATTTTCGATTTGCTGCATATCCTGAATACACTCACTTCACAGTTTGTCAACAAGTTTAAGTTTTACACTGATTTTCAATTATTCTGCATTCTTAGAGTGTATCCGGTTTCTCCACTTCGTAATCAGACCAGGAAGCAATTGTATCGCTGCCTGAGAAACGTAAAAAAAATGTGAGTGATAAACTCCACTTCAAATTCTTTTTCTGCAGAAAAGGCAAAAAAAGACCCGGCAGCTTAACGCCACCAGGTCGTCTTTTACAATATTTCTTATTTATCTCTCCAGATGATTCTTCCTTTGGAAAGATCATACGGAGAAAGTTCGATCGTTACTTTATCTCCCGGGAGAATACGGATAAAATTCATACGGAGCTTGCCACTGATATGTGCAAGTACCACATGTTTGTTTTCCAGTTCCACTTTAAACATCGCATTAGGCAGTTTCTCCAGAACAGTGCCTTCTACTTCGATCACATCTGCTTTTGACATTTTTTACCTCCTATGTCATGACAACAATTGCTGCTTACAGATTCGTAAGCGTCAGAATCTCTGGTTCCCCATCGGTGATGAGGATCGTGTTTTCATAATGGGCGGAAAGTGAACCATCCATGGTTACCACTGTCCACTCATCGTCCAGCCATGCCACGTCCGCACGACCAAGGTTGATCATGGGCTCGACGGCCAGGGTCATTCCCGGAAGGAGCTTGATGCCCCTGCGCTTCTGCGGGAAGTTTGGAATCTGCGGATCCTCATGAAGATGAGTTCCGATTCCATGTCCTACAAGGTCACGTACAATACCATAACGGTATTTCGCTGCGTGGGCTCCGATGGCTTTGGAAATATCATTTAAATGATTTCCGGCTTTTGCCATTTTCAGTCCTTCAAAAAAGCACTCTCTTGTAACCTTAATGAGCTGCTGTGCTTCTTTGGATACTTCACCTACCGCATAGGTACGTGCTGCGTCAGAATGGTAGCCCTTATAAATCAGGCCGGCGTCGATCTTAACCAGATCCCCGTCCTGGATGATCTTCTCCTCGGATGGAATTCCATGCACAACCTCATCATTCAGGCTGATGCAGAAAGAAGCCGGAAAACCTCCGTAGTTCAGAAAGTTCGGAATACAGCCCATAGACCGGATCATTTCTTCTCCGATCTTATCAATCTCTTTGGTGCTGACACCCGGTTTGATGTAAGGGATCAAACCGTCATGCACCTTCTCAAGAAGATGGCCTGCTTCTCTCATAAGTTCGATTTCATGCTGTGTCTTAATTGTTACGGACATTCTTATTCTCCTAAGATGTCAACGATCTCCTGGAATACCTCATTCAGATCCCTGGTTCCGTCTACCGTCTTCAAAACACCCTGTGTGGTGTAATAGTCAATCAATGGCTGTGTCTGCTCATGATAAACATTCAGACGCTTCTGAACTGTTTCCGGCTTGTCATCATCACGGAGTACAAGCTTGTCACCACAGGTATCGCAGACCCCCTCTGTCTTCGGTGCTGCAAATACAACGTGATAAGTTGCACCACATTTCACACATGCACGGCGTCCGCCCATACGTTTCACGATGTTATCATCCGGCACATCCACATCGATCGCATAGTCAATTTTGCTTCCAAGTTTGTTCAGAGCCTCTGTCAGACATTCTGCCTGCGGAATTGTTCTCGGGAAACCATCCAGAACATACCCTTCCCTTGCGTCATCCTGCTGGATTCTGTCAACAACAAGGTCGCAGGTCAGTTCATCCGGAACAAGAAGTCCCTGATCCATGTAAGTTTTTGCTTTGTTTCCAAGCTCGGTACCGTTTTTGATGTTAGCACGGAAAATATCTCCTGTGGAGATGTGCGGAATCCCATATTTCGCCGCAATTTTCTTAGCCTGAGTACCTTTACCTGCCCCCGGTGCACCCAACATAATAATTCTCATAGCATACCCTCCATTTTCCTGTTTTCTGCCTGATTTTCAGACAGTCCTGTTTACAAATCAAGGCTGCGACACTTTCGCACCGCAACCTTCATTTTCAATTAGTTCAGGAAGCCTTTGTAATTACGTACAAGCAGCTGAGATTCCACCTGCTTAACGGTCTCCAGGATAACACCTACGATGATGATGATAGATGTACCGCCGAAGGAAACATCCGCACCGAACACACCGTTGAAGAAGAACGGTATAACGGCCACGATAACAAGACCTACTGCACCTATAAATATAATATAATTCAGGATTTTAGTCAAATAATCTGAAGTCGGTTTTCCCGGACGGATGCCTGGGATAAAACCGCCCTGCTTTTTGATATTATCGGCTACTTCCAACGGATTAAAGGTAATTGATGTATAGAAGTATGCGAAGAATACGCAAAGTACCACATACACGATCAGACCCCAGCTGTACTGGATCTGACTTGGATTACACCAGTTATTGGAGGAAAGTCCTCTTAAGATCTCACTTCCGATGCCCGTTCCGTTTCCTTTGCCAGCGAACTGAGCAATGATCGACGGGAAAGACATGATAGAGGAAGCAAAAATAACCGGGATAACGCCGGCAGTATTTACCTTGAGCGGGATGTTTGTGGACTGACCGCCCATCATTTTACGTCCAACCATCTTTCTGGAATACTGAACCGGAATTCTTCTCTCTGCTCCGTTGAGGATAAGTACGAGCACTACAACAAACAGAATAATCACAGCAATGATGCAGGCTGCAAGCATTCCTTTTGCAATTGTTTTGCCCTTGACGAAGTTCTCATAAAGAAGGGACATATCACTCGGGATCCTGGACACGATATTGATAGTCAGGACGATGGAAATACCATTTCCAATGCCCTTCTCTGTAATACGCTCGCCCAGCCACATAAGCATTGCGGAACCCGCTGTTAAACTTGCAACAACTACGATTCCTTTAAGGAAGCTCATGTTCGGGATCATACCCTGACGTCCAAATCCGATTGCCATGGCAACAGACTCAAACAGAGCAAGACCAACCGTTACATAACGTGTGATTGCTGTAAGCTTTTTTCTTCCTTCTTCTCCGTCACGCTGCATCTCTTCCAGTGCCGGAATGGCAATGGTAAGAAGCTGAATGATAATGGAAGAAGTAATGTAAGGTGTGATGTTCAATGCGAAAATTGACATCTGAGTAAAGGAACCGCCGGTGAACGCATCAAAGAAATTGAATGCGTCACCGGTATTAGATTCAAACCACTGCTTAAAGAAGTCACTGTCGACTCCCGGTACAGGAAGCTGGGATCCGATTCTGATCACGAATATCATCCAGATCAGATAGAGAAGCTTTCTTCTCATTTCCTTTACTTTGAAAACACTCTTAAGAGTCTCAAACATTAGATCACCTCTACTGTACCACCAGCAGCTTCAATTTTTGTTTTTGCAGTCTCGCTGACAGCGTTTACTTTAACATTAAGTTTTTTTGTAAGCTCGCCGTTTCCAAGGATCTTAACACCATCACCGATCTTGGAGATTGCACCGCTTGCAAGTAAGCTGTCAACTGTAACCTCTGCGCCATCCTCAAAACGATTGAGAACGTCTACATTGATTGCGATAATTTCTTTAGAGTTTCTGTTAGTGAAACCTCTCTTAGGAAGACGTCTGTATAAAGGCATCTGACCTCCCTCGAATCCCGGTTTCTTGTGTCCGGAACGAGCAAGCTGTCCTTTATGTCCTTTACCAGCAGTTTTGCCGTTTCCTGAACCATGTCCACGGCCTCTTCTGAAGTTATCGCTATGCTTGGAACCCTCTGCGGGTCTTAAGTTTGATAATTCCATTCTGGCACCTCCTTAATCTTCTACTTTTACCAGGTGCTGCACCTGCTGAATCATTCCTCTGGTTGCAGCGTTGTCTGGCATCTCAACTGTTTTATGCATCTTTGTAAGACCCATAGCTTTTACAGTTTTTTTGTGTTTCGGTACTGCACCGATTGGAGATTTTACCAGTGTAACCTTGATTGTATCTGCCATTTCCATATCCTCCTTAACCCAGAATCTCATCTACAGATTTTCCGCGGAGCTTTGCAACCTCTTCCGGAGTCTTTAACTGGCTCAGGCCTGCGATTGTTGCCAGAACTACGTTCTGTTTATTTCTGGAACCCATACATTTTGTACGGATGTTTTTGATACCTGCAAGCTCGATTACGGCACGTGCCGGGCCACCGGCGATAACTCCAGTACCTTCCGGAGCTCTCTTCAGAAGCATCTCAGCGCTTCCGAATTTTCCGATGAAGTCATGTGTAATGGAATTGTTCTCGTCTCTTGCAACAGTAACAAGCTTCTTCATAGCGTCCTCTTTACCTTTGCGGATCGCCTCCGGAATTTCTGCTGCTTTTCCTAAACCTGCACCAACGTGTCCATTGCCGTCACCTACAACAACTAAAGCTGTGAAACGGAAGTTACGACCACCTTTAACAACCTTGGTAACACGCTTGATTGATACTACTTTATCTTCTAACTCTAACTGACTAGCATCAATAAGATTACGTTTCATGTGTTCTTTTCCTCCTCTTAGAATTTCAGTCCAGCTTCTCTTGCTGCATCTGCCAGTGCTTTAACTTTTCCGTGGTAGATATATCCACCTCTGTCGAAAACAACGCTCTCGATACCAGCCTCAACAGCTTTTTTACCGATCACTGTTCCAACTTTTGCTGCAGCCTGTACATCATCAGTGTTCTCAAGCTCTGCTTTTACGTCCTTCTGGAGAGTAGAAGCGGATACTAAAGTTTTACCAACTGTGTCATCAATAATCTGTGCATAGATGTGCTTGTTGGAACGAAATACTGCCAGACGAGGAGTAGTTGCAGTTCCGTTTAAATGATGACGTAATCTTCTATGCTTCTTTTCGCGAATTTCGCTTCTGGATGCTTTGTTAATCATATTCTCACTCTCCTTAATTATTTCTTACCAGTCTTACCGACTTTACGTCTGATAACTTCGTCAACGTACTTGATTCCCTTGCCCTTGTATGGCTCAGGTCTTCTCTTGTCTCTGATCTCAGCTGCGTACTGGCCAACTTTTTCTTTGCTGATACCAGATACGATGATCTTGTTTCCGTCAACTGTGGACTCAAGACCTTCTGGATCTTCCATCTCTACCGGGTGAGAATATCCGAGGTTAAGTACAAGTTTCTTGCCCTGCTTAGCAGCTCTGTAACCAACACCGTTAACCTCAAGCTCTTTTTTGTATCCTTCGCTTACACCAACAACCATGTTGTGGATAAGGCTTCTTGTTAAGCCGTGAAGGGCTTTGATTCTCTTTAAGTCGTTCGGTCTTGTTACAACTACATGACCGTCTTCAACTTTGATCTCTAACTCTGTCGGGAGTGCTCTCTCAAGTGTTCCCTTAGGTCCTTTTACTGTTACAACGTTTCCATCTGCGACTGTAACCTCAACGCCAGCTGGAATTGCAACCGGAAGTCTTCCGATTCGTGACATAAATTTGTCCTCCTTACTTAGATTGTCGGAGAGGGCCCATGCCCTCTCTGTTTTCAGTTTAAAAGCTATATGACTGCTTCGTTAAGCGGCTTTGGCCTACCAAACGAATGCAAGTACCTCGCCACCAACCTGAAGCTTACGAGCCTCTTTGTCAGTGATAACGCCTTTGTTTGTGGAAAGGATTGCGATACCAAGTCCACCAAGAACCTTCGGAAGCTCATCCTTGCCTGCGTATACACGAAGACCTGGTTTGGAGATTCTCTTAAGTCCTGTGATGATCTTCTGGTTTTTGTCCTCACCATATTTCAGTGTGATGTGAAGAGTTTTAACAACTCCATCCTCAACCAGATCATATTTTGCGATGTATCCCTCATCTACAAGGATGTTTGCGATAGCAATTTTCATCTTGGATGCCGGTACGTCTACAGTGTCATGTTTTGCAGTATTTGCGTTACGGATTCTTGTAAGCATATCTGCGATCGGATCGCTCATTGTCATGTAAGTTTCCTCCTCTTTCTTCAGACTTTACATGTCGTGTGAATATTATTTAAATGATTAAAAAGTTGCTTTCGCCTCGGCCTACCAGGAAGCTTTCTTAACACCCGGGATCTGACCTTTGTATGCCAGCTCACGGAAGCAGATTCTGCAAATTCCGTATTTTCTCAGGTATGCATGTGGACGGCCACAGATTCTGCAGCGAGTATACTCTCTTGTGGAGAATTTAGCTTTACGCTGCTGTTTAATTTTCATTGCTGTCTTAGCCATGAATCTTTTCCTCCTATTTAGCAAATGGCATGTTGAATAATGTCAGTAATTCGCGTGCCTCTTCATCTGTTTTAGCAGTTGTAACGAAGATAACGTCCATTCCTCTTACTTTATCAACCTTATCGTACTCAACCTCTGGGAAGATCAGCTGCTCTTTGATACCAAGAGCATAGTTTCCTCTGCCGTCGAATGCGTTCGGGTTAACACCACGGAAGTCACGTACACGTGGAAGAGCAAGGTTGATAAGACGATCAGCGAACTCATACATCTTCTCGCCTCTCAGAGTAACTTTACATCCGATCGGCATACCCTCTCTGATTTTGAAGTTAGCGACAGATTTTTTAGCTTTTGTAGCGATTGCTTTCTGTCCTGTAACAAGTTCCATATCTGCGATTGCAGCGTCAAGAAGTTTAGCGTTCTCTTTTGCCTCGCCAACACCCATGTTAACAACGATTTTCTCGAGTTTTGGCACTTCCATTACGTTTTTGTATCCGAATTTCTTGGTCATGGCATCCATGATCTCGTTCTTGTAAAGATCTTTTAATCTACTCACCTTTATATGCCTCCTCTCTTAATTAATCGATTGTCTTTCCTGTTGCTTTGGCAACACGAACTTTTTTGTCTCCATCCATCTTGAATCCAACTCTTGTAGCTTTTCCGTCTACAACGAGCATTACGTTGGAGATATGAAGCGGAGCTTCTTTTGTCACGATTCCACCGTTCTGATTAGCTGCGGACGGTTTAGCGTGCTTTGTAACCATGTTTACGTTCTCAACAACTACTGTGTTGTCTTTTACGTTAACTGCAAGGACCTTTCCGTCCTTACCTTTATCTTTTCCAGCGATTACCTTTACAGTATCACCTTTTTTAATTTTCATAGCTGACATTCGGCACCCTCCTATAATACTTCCGGAGCTAAGGAAACGATCTTCATGAATTTCTTCTCACGAAGCTCTCTGGCAACTGGTCCAAAGATACGTGTTCCTCTCGGAGTTAAGTCATCCTTGATAATTACGGCAGCATTTTCATCGAAACGGATGTAAGATCCGTCTTTACGACGAGCGCCTTTTTTAGTTCTAACAACTACAGCTTTAACAACGTCACCTTTTTTAACAACGCCGCCTGGTGTTGCATCTTTAACCGTAGCAACGATTGTGTCACCGATGTTTGCATATCTTCTTGTAGAGCCGCCCATAACACGAATACAAAGGATTTCTTTTGCACCAGTGTTGTCGGCAACTTTCAGTCTAGTTTCCTGCTGAATCATACTGGTTTCCTCCTTATTTAGCTTTCTCTACGATCTCAACCAGTCTCCATCTCTTGTCCTTGGACAGCGGTCTGGTCTCCATTACCTTAACGGTATCTCCGATGTTGCACTCATTGTTCTCGTCATGAGCTTTTAATTTATATGTTCTCTTCACGATTTTTTTGTAAAGAGGATGTTTTACATGGTCTTCAATTGCAACTACGATGGTCTTATCCATTTTGTCGCTGATAACCTTACCCACGCGGGTTTTTCTCAGATTTCTTTCCACGATTTATGTCCTCCTGTCCTATTTGGAAGCGTTTGCCTGCTCAGTGATTACTGTCTGGATTCTGGCAATATTTTTACGAACCTCTTTGATTCGTCCTGTATTGTCTAACTGGTTTGTTGCATTCTGAAATCTCAGATTGAAAAGTTCTTTTTTAGCAGCTACTAATTCTTCATTCAGTTCTGCAACTGACTTTGCTTTTAAATCTTCCACGAACTTATTAATTTTCACTGTTATCACCGCCTTCTAAGTCTGCACGAGAAACGATTTTACATTTACATGGTAACTTGTGCATTGCAAGACGTAATGCTTCACGGGCAACCTCTTCGGACACGCCTGCAATCTCAAACATAACACGACCTGGTTTTACTACTGCTACCCAGTACTCCAGAGCGCCTTTTCCGGAACCCATTCGAGTCTCAGCTGGTTTAGCTGTTACCGGTTTATCCGGGAAAATCTTAATCCAAACTTTACCGCCACGTTTGATGTAACGGGTCATAGCAACACGGGCTGCCTCGATCTGATTAGATCTGATCCAACATGGCTCAGTAGCAACAAGACCGAAATCACCATAGTTGATAACATTGCCTCTAAGGGCTTTTCCTCTCATGGAGCCACGGAATTGTTTACGACGTTTTACTCTTTTTGGCATTAACATTATTTATCGCTCCCTTCCTTAGTTCCTTTTGTCGGAAGAATCTCACCATTGTAGATCCATGCCTTAACACCAACTTTACCGTATGTGGTGTCTGCTTCCGCAAAGCCATAGTCAATATCTGCACGAAGTGTCTGAAGCGGGATTGTTCCCTCGCTGTAGAACTCTGTACGAGCCATATCAGCTCCGCCGAGACGTCCGGATACGGAAGTCTTGATTCCCTTAGCGCCAGCCTTCATTGTTCTCTGCATTGTGGACTTCATAGCACGTCTGAAGGAAATACGGTTCTCAAGCTGAAGAGCAATGTTCTCAGCAACCAGCTGTGCATCTTTGTCCGGTCTCTTAACTTCTTTAATGTCAACGATAAGCTTCTTGTCTGTGTATTTCTGAAGCTCAGCTTTAACTTTCTCGATCTCTGCGCCGCCCTTACCGATTACGATACCAGGTTTTGCTGTGTAGATGATGATCTTAACTCTGTCAGATGCTCTCTCGATCTCGATTTTGGAAACACCTGCGCTGTATAATTTCTTTTTAAGGAATGTTCTGATGTTGTAGTCTTCTACCAGGTAGTCAGCAAACTTGTCTTCTGCATACCATCTGGAATCCCAATCCTTGATAACTCCGACTCTAAGGCCATGCGGATTAACTTTCTGTCCCATGCTTTTCCTCCTTACCTTTCATCAAGCACAACTGTGATATGGCTAGTTCTCTTCTCGATTCTGTAAGCTCTACCCTGTGCTCTCGGCTGAATTCTCTTCATTGTAGGTCCCTTATCTGCATAGCATGCTGCAACATAAAGGTTGTCTGCGTTCATTCCGTTGTTGTTCTCAGCGTTTGCTACTGCTGACTCAAGCAGTTTTTTGATCACGCTGGAAGCGTATCTCGGATTGTATGTCAGGATACCAAGTGCTGTCTGTACATCTTTGCCACGGATTGCATCTAATACGTAGCAGGCTTTCTGAACAGAAATTCTTGCATAAGATAACTTTGCAGACGGCCTTGTCTCTCTATTATTCTCATTTCTGGCTCTCTTTATCTGGCTTCTATGTCCTTTTGCCATCTTAAAGTGCCTCCTTTCTTAAATTCGATATCTAAGTTATCTGCCAGCTGTCTTAAAATGACAGCGGGCAGTTATAAATCTGATGACTAGCGTACTCCGGACTTCTTCTCGTCTTTTCCGTGTCCTCTGTAAGTTCTTGTTGCAACGAACTCACCAAGTTTGTGTCCTACCATATCCTCTGTGATATATACCGGCACATGTTTTCTTCGTCATGAACAGCGATTGTGTGTCCTTACGAAAGACGGGGAAGATTGTGGAACGGCGAGACCAAGTTTTTGATTACTGGATTATCATTTGCAGCGTTAAGAGCGTCTACTTTTTTAAGTAAGCTCTGGTCTGCAAAAGGTCCTTTTTTCAGTGAACGAGACATGCTTTCTCCTCCTTATTATTTCGATAATGCTTTTCCATCGCGTCTTCTTACGATGTACTTGTTGGACTGTTTGTTTTCTTTCTGGTCTTCAGGCCGAGAGCAGGTTTGCCCCACGGTGTGCAAGGACCTGGGCGTCCGATACCGGTCTTACCTTCACCACCACCATGTGGATGGTCATTCGGGTTCATTACGGAACCACGAACTGTAGGTCTGATACCCATGTTACGTTTACGTCCGGCTTTACCGATGTTAATAAGGTTGTGATCTCCGTTTCCGATTACACCAACAGTTGCGCGGCATACGATCGGAACCATTCTCATCTCACCGGAAGGAAGACGAAGTGTTGCGTACTTTCCTTCTTTAGCCATGAGCTGTGCGCCGTTTCCTGCAGAACGAACCATCTGTCCGCCTTTTCCAGGATGAAGCTCAATGTTGTGAACCATAGTACCAACCGGGATAAGCTCCAGTGGGAGGCAGTTTCCAACACGAACCTCAGCTTCCGGACCATTGTAAACCTTCTGGCCTACTTTAAGTCCCTCTGGAGCGAGGATGTAAGCTTTCTCGCCATCTGCGTAGCAGATCAGAGCGATGTTAGCTGTTCTGTTCGGATCGTACTCGATTGTTTTAACTGTTGCAGGGATTCCATCTTTTCTTCTCTTGAAGTCGATGATTCTGTATTTTCTTCTGCTTCCGCCACCCTGATGTCTTACAGTGATCTTACCCTGATTGTTACGTCCAGCGTTCTTCTTAAGGGAAGTAACGAGGGATTTCTCTGGTTTTGCAGCTGTAATCTCAGAGAAGTCGGAACCAGTCATATGTCTTCTTGACGGTGTATATGGGTTATAGCTTTTGATTCCCATGATGTTTCTCCTTTCGAATTTGTTCTCGTGCTTTCGTGCACATATTCGGACTTATCTGTTAATTAAAGTCCCTCAAAGATCTCGATATCTTTGCTCTCTTCTGTAAGAGCTACGATAGCTTTTTTAGTCTTAGCAGTTTTTCCAACTACCATTCCACGGCGTTTTTTCTTTCCATCACTGTTGATGGTGTTTACGCTCTTAACTTTTGTTCCCTCGAACATCTTCTCAACAGCCTCTTTGATCTGAGTCTTGTTAGCTTCCGGATGTACAAGGAATGTATATTTCTTCTCACCCATGTCTGCCATGGATTTCTCTGTGATAACCGGACGGATGATTACGTCATAGTACTGAATACTTGCCATTATGCGTATACCTCCTCGATAGATGCAACGGCATCCTTTGTAACAACTACGGTGTTGTGTTTCATAACATCGTATGTGTTGATTGTAGCCGGTGTTGCAGTTTCCACGTCAGCGATGTTTCTTGCGGAAAGAACTACGTTCTGATCGTTGTCAGCTGTGATTACAAGAGCTTTCTCTGCTTTCAGGTTTGTAAGAACCTTCTGCATCTCTTTTGTCTTAACCTCAGCAAGTGCAAGGCTGTCAACAACAACAAGTTTATTATCCTGAACCTTGGATGTCAGAGCGGATTTAAGAGCTGCTCTTCTTTCCTTCTTGTTCATTTTTACTTCATAATCTCTCGGAACCGGAGCGAATACAACACCGCCGCCTGTCCACTGTGGTGCACGGATGGAACCCTGTCTTGCATGACCTGTTCCTTTCTGTCTCCACGGTTTTCTTCCGCCGCCTCTTACCTCAGAACGAGTTTTCGCTTTCTGAGTTCCCTGACGGTTATTTGCAAGCTGACGAACAACTGCAAGATGAACGAGATGCTCGTTGATCTCAACGCCGAATACTGCGTCATTCAGCTCCATTGTGCCAACTTCATTGCCTTCCATATTATAAACAGTTACATTAGCCATTCTGATGCTCCTCCTTTCCTATTATAAGGACTTTACTGTCTCTTTGATTGTAACCAAAGATTTCTTAGGTCCTGGAACAGCACCTTTAACTAACAGTAAGTTATTTTCTGTATCTACACGTACGATCTCAAGATTCTGAACAGTTACCTGAACATGTCCCATGTGACCTGGCATATGTTTTCCTTTGAAAACCTTGCTCGGATCGGAGCAAGCGCCGTTGGAACCTGCATGACGATGATATTTAGAACCGTGAGCCATAGGTCCTCTGGACTGGCCATGTCTCTTGATGGCGCCCTGGAAGCCTTTACCTTTGGAAACTGCAGTAGCATCGATATGATCTCCTGCTGCAAAGATATCAGCCTTGATCTCCTGTCCAACCTCATACTCGCCGGCATTGTCAAATCTGAACTCTTTTACAAATCTCTTTACAGCTACACCAGCTTTGTCAAAGTGGCCTTTCTCCGGTTTGTTGACCAGTTTCTCTCTGATCTCGCCGAAGCCAACCTGAACTGATGTGTATCCATCGTTCTCCTCAGTTTTAACCTGAGTTACAACGCAAGGACCTGCCTGTAAAACAGTTACCGGAATTAACATTCCATCTTCATTGAAGATCTGAGTCATTCCGACTTTAGTAGCTAAAATAGCTTTCTTCATTTCTTTCTTCCTCCTTATAGCGGATTACCATTCGGTAATCATATAGTTAATGTCAAATGACATTATTAGCGGTTTTTCATCTTGATATCGATGTGAACACCAGCCGGCATTTCCAGTCTGGAAAGTGCATCTACTGTTTTCTGAGTTGGTGTCAGGATATCGATAAGTCTCTTATGTGTTCTCTGCTCAAACTGCTCTCTGGAATCTTTGTATTTATGAACAGCTCTTAAGATTGTAACAACCTCTTTCTTAGTAGGAAGCGGAACCGGTCCACTTACCATTGCTCCGTTCTTCTTTACTGTCTCGATGATTTTTGCTGCAGATGCATCAACGAGCTGATGATCATATGCCTTTAATGTGATTCTCATTACCTGATTTGCCATAAAAAAAGTCTCCTCCTATTCGTACTTATATAGCAGTACGACAAGCGGCGACTGTACACATCTCCGTGTGTGTCATGGTATATTTGCACACACGTCCCATCCCAAGATGGTTATTGAACTTTGTACAGTGACTTGTCGTCAGTTTCCTAACTTGACATTCGCTCCACGGAAAACCTGCCAGTGTGGCAGCAACCTCGCGCTTCATAGCTATCAATGTCACAGCAAGGATTAGTATATACGATGATTCTTCATGAATGCAAGCCTTTTTTTTTGAATTTTTTTTCGATTTTTTTTTCAAAAAGAAGAAAATGGCTCATTTCTGAACCATTTTCTTCTTATATAATAGGTACTTATTTTATTCTTCCATATCGTCCACATCACCACTGATGATATCCGAGTAATCAAACAGTGTAACCTTCGTGATGTCATCCTTAACGATATCCGGTGCATCACCGGCTTTCTTTACGCGGCTTGCAAGCTGCGCTGCGGAATAAGACGGCATCGCAAGGCTTCCAATGGTAACCGGCTCCTCTTCCTCTTCCGGAACCTCTTCGACCTTTCCGGCCGGATGCGGCTTTCTGTTTTCTTCAACCGTACGTTCTGCCATTTCCAGTCTGGAAAGCATATCTGCTTCTTCTGAAGTGGCTGCTGCAATCTCTTTCTTAAGTTCCGCATGAGCTTCACTTGCGGCAGTCTGTGCAGTCTGCTGTATGGCAGCCTTCTTTTTATTCTCCGAATAGCCTGTAACATCCTCTTCGTCAATTTCATCTACGAAACCGCCCGTACGGACCTTACGCTTATCTGCTTTTTTATTTTTGTGTTTTCGTGCCTTTTCTTCCTGAATGATCTCTTTTTCTTCTTCCTTCATTCTTCTGGCACGTGCTTTTTCTTCCTGCTTCAGTTCTTTCCTAGACTTCACATAACCCGGTTCCGGATCGTTCACATCTTCCTCAATATCATCCGGCTCTTTCTTCCAGAGCTCTGCGATCACATACAGGATGATCAGGAACAATACGACCAGACCAAGAATGATCAGGCCTTCAATACTTTCTGTAGCCACCATAAGATATCCCACATAGCCAATGGTAACTACAACTTTCGGAACATAATCTCCAACCTTAATGGTAAAAGTCTTTCCTCCGGAAACGGACTGATCTGTTACTGTTCCGGTTCCCTTGGAGGCATCGAGATTGGTGATCGTATATTTATATGTCTCGGAATCTTTCTGTACAAGGATCGGAGTACCTGCGCTGATCGCAGAACTCTTCTCCGGGATCGCATATGTAACAGATCCGACTGGGAGGTTCGTTGCCTTATCGGATTTATCCACGATCACTGTTCTCACCCCGAAGAACGGCGGAAGAACAAGTCCCAGTACACAGATCAGTGTGCATATCACAACAAAATGTACGATAAATTTCAATACTTTTGACATAGGTAATCTTCCTCTTTCATATTTGTAGGTACTTTGAAGCGGAAAGGGATACAGCGGGAATCGGTCTTCCTTTCCGTCTGTATCCCTTTATATTCCACATCCGCAGGAATCTACCATTTTCCGCGGACTGCTCTGTTCCAACTGATTACTGGTTGCTTAAATACTGTTCAATGCTCTCCATCGCTGCATTCTCATCATCACCGTTGGCAGACAGTGTAATCTCTTCTCCAGCGTCAAGTCCCAGAGTCATCATTCCCATAATGCTCTTTGCATTGACTCTTTTTTTGCCAATCTCAACATAAATTTCACTGTTAAACTGGCTTGCCACCTGAACAAGCTGTGCTACAGGTCTTGCCTCCAGTCCAGTGGATAAGTTGATAGTGATTGGTTTTTTAATCATAATAGCTCCTCCTTGTTCTCCCGCAGCTCATCTGCGATCTCACTCAGCTTGCGAAGCCGGTGATTCACACCTGATTTGCCCACCTGCGGATTCAACATCATACCTAATTCTTTCAGTGTGGCATCCGGATACTGCAGTCTCAGCCTGGCTATCTGTGCCAGTCCATCGCTCAAACTCTCAAAGCCGATAGTTCTGCTGATCAGCTGTATATCTTCCACCTGTCTCACTGCCGCATTTACCGTTTTATTGATATTCGCAGCCTCACAGTTCACCTTGCGGTTTACCGTGTTACGCATTTCCTTAAGTATCCGGATGTTCTCCAGATCCATAAGGGCTACGTTCGCTTCCATGACTGCCAGCATGTCAACGATCTGTGCGCCCTCCTTCACATAGACCACATATGATTTCTTGCGCACCACAATTTTAGCTTCTACGTGAAAACTGCGGATAATCCCCTGTAATTGTTCTGCTTTCCTGCTGTCCGGACACACGATTTCAAAATGATACCCTTTCTCTGGATCACTGATCGAACCGGACGACAAAAAAGTACCGCGAATAAATGCCCGCTTGCAACAGTTCATCTGAACCACAAGCGAATTATCCATTTCAAGTAAACCGGTTTCGTTATCCACAGAAAGCTTTGTCCCCTGCAGTACTTCCTCTGTTCTGGCAGGATCCGTAACCTCAACAAGATATACCTTACCCCGTTTGAGATGAGATCCTTCCCGGATAACAATCGCTGTCTCTATATTAAAGGTTTTTCGCAATAATGTAAAGCTTTTTCTTGCAACTGCTTCATTTTCTGTCTGGATCCATAGTTTTCTGTTTCCATCCGACATTTTTTCCACACGGCCGCAGCCGCAGAGCAGTGCCGCCAGTTCTGCCACCTGACAGTGCCTGGCCAGACTAAGCTGTCCTGCAAGTTCTTCTTTGACTTTTCCTGAAAATGACATCCCGAACCCTCTTTTACTGTTTCCCTGCCACCCTTTTCATCGCGGCAGTTATTTTTTCAGAAGTCTGTCCTTCTCCGCATCCCTGTGCTCCAGGCGGATGCCGTATTCATCCGATTTGGAAAGCCTGGAAAAAAGTTCTCTGGCAATAGTAACAGAACGATGTTTTCCCCCTGTACATCCGATACCGATCACAAGGCTTGTTTTCCCTTCTTTAATGTAGTTAGGGATCAGAAAACGGATCATATCCTCCAGTTTGTCCGCGAAGGCTTTCGCCGTATCACTGGCCATCACATAATTGAACACTTCATCGTCAAGGCCTGTCAGAGGACGCAGTTCATCCACATAATAGGGATTGGGAAGAAATCGCACATCAAACACAAGATCTGCATCTGCCGGGATTCCATACTTAAAGCCGAAGGAAAGCACAGAGATCATGATATTGCTGAACTCTCTGTCATCCACAAAGATCTTTTCGATTTCCTGGCGAAGCTCCCTGGTAAGCAGATGGCTGGTATCAATGATATAATCCGCACGTTTCCGGAGAAATTTTGTTTTCTCACGTTCCAGGCGGATTCCCTCATCCACTCTCCCTGCTCTTGCCAGCGGGTGGCTTCTTCTGGATTCTTTATAGCGTTTTACAAGGACAGAATCCTCTGCATCCATAAACAGGATCTCGTAATCATACCCGGTCTGCTTCATACGGTCCAGAACTACTTCCAGTTCATCAAGGGCACTTCCGCTTCTGGCATCGATCCCCAGAGCCACATTTCTAACATTTTCGCTCTGCATCTCAGGAAGAAGGGAAGCAAATTTTTCCAGAAGCTGGATTGGAAGATTATCCACGCAGAAATATCCCATATCCTCCAACATTTTAAGTGCAGCTGTTTTTCCTGCTCCTGACACTCCTGTAACGATCACAAAACGCATAGTCTCTCTTCCTTTCCATTTCTTCTTCCGTTATCTGCAAAGCGTACATACGCATTCCTGTTACCTCTGTTTCGTATCCTGGGTACCTGAAAGCCGGACTACGCTGAGCCTTTTAGGTCTGTGCGATCGGATCCACAGACAAGTAAGTGGTATAATTATTTTGAAAACGATGTACCAGAAATGGTCATCAGGCTTCAAAATCACCCAGGAACTTCACCTCCGGTTCCAGCGTAACTCCATATTTCTTATAAACGATATCCCTGACATTATCCATCAGCGTGCGGACATCCCTGGCAGTTGCACCGCCTGCATTGATCACAAAGCCACAGTGTTTCTCAGAAACCTGTGCACCACCTACCTGATATCCAGCAAGACCGCTGTCCATGATCAGCTTACCTGCAAAATATCCCTCCGGTCTCTTAAAGGTACTTCCAGCACTGGGATACTCCAACGGCTGTTTGGTGGTACGACGGATCGTCAGATCTTTCATGGTCTCACGGATCACTTCCGGATTTCCCTCCTTCAGCTGCAGCTTTGCTTCCAGCACGATATAACCTGCGGTTTTGATGATACTGGTACGATATCCCAGTTCCAGTTTATCTGCCGGAAGGGTAACGATCTCTCCCTCCTCATCCATCACAGTTACCTCTGTGAGAACATCCTTCATCTCGCCGCCATAGGCACCTGCATTCATCACAACCGCACCGCCCATAGTTCCCGGGATCCCGCCTGCAAACTCAAAGCCTGTAAGAGCTGCATTTTTTGCTGCTGCTGCCACCGATGAAAGCAGCGCACCTGCCTGTACGGTGATCTCTGTTCCTTCTACGGTAACGGCAGACATATTTTTGTAGATCTGGATAACCGCGCCACGGTAACCGCCGTCTCCTACCAGAAGATTGCTTCCGTTTCCGAGGATAAAATAAGGGATCGCACTTTCTTTACAGATTTTTACGATACGCCCCACATCTGTGTCTTTATCCGGCATCAGAAAATAATCCGCCGGACCTCCGATCTTAAAAGTTGTATGACGGCTCATTGCTTCGCCTGTAAAAACACGTTCTTCTCCAAGAAGATCGCAGAACTTTTTTATGATTTCTGAATTCACTTTTTATTTCCTCAGTCTTTCTGTTTTATTTCTGTAAAGCAGACATTACTGTTCCGCCTTGACTCATGCTCATGAACTGGATCTGTCCGTGATCTGCGCTCAATTTCTCATTTGCTGTCAGCTGTGTGAAACGTTTCCGGCTGACAGTATATCCCGCACAACTTCTCCCGCCAGCAGATATCCCGCAGTCCCTGTCACAAAGGAAATATTTCCTTCGGCAGGCTTCTTCACCATAGTTTTTCTCCGTCTGAAAAGCTTTTCTTTTGCCGGTTGTTCTCTGGAATACAGTACTTTGAGTTTACGTATTCCCTGTTTACGCAGTTCTTTTTTTATGATCCTGGCCGCCGGGCATACTGTGGTCCTGCTGATATCCGCAACCTCAAGTCTAGACGGGTCTATCTTGTCCCCGATGTCCAGGCAGGAGATCACAGGCACACGTCCCTCCCTTGCTCTGCTGATCAGAAGCAGTTTTGACGACAGTGTTCCCATTGTATCCACAATATAATCAAAGGAACGCAATTCAAACATTCCCGCAGTCTCCTCATTATAAAAGGTTTCGTAGGTATGCACCAAAATATTCTCATCAATATCCCGGATTCTCTTCTTGGCCGCCTCTACCTTGCTCATTCCCAGAGTAGAATGAAGTGCCAGCACCTGGCTTCCGATATTCGTCAATGTAATCTTTTCATGATCGATCAGTGTCAGACTCCCCACACCGCAGCGCGCAAGTGACTCTGCCACCTGTGATCCGGCTCCGCCAAGACCGAATACTGCAATTTTCGCCCTGCTGAGTTTTTTTACACCTGTATTTCCAACGAGCAATTCCATACGTGAAAAAGCATCCTGCATATCCGTCCTCCTGACACTGTTTTTTCTTTTGATTGAGAAAGACAGCGCCTGTCCGCCGCTGTCCATATTCCTTTTTATTATACTATCTCTGTCCGTAAATGTACAGATATTCTTGTTTTTTAAGATTTTCGCATAAAAAATTTATATTTTCTCATACTATTCCCATACAATCCCACAAGGAGGTTCTGTCCATGCTTCAACAACTGATTCTGTGCTTTATCGGTTTCTGTGCCGGGATCATCGTTGCAGGAGGTGTCTCCGGACTGCTGATCGGCCTTTCCATTGTTCCCCGCTATGCAGGTATCACGCATACAGCTGACCAGATTTTTCTTTATGAAGATCTGACACTTCTGGGAACAGTTGCTGGAACCGTCGTCACCCTGTTTCCGATCAGAATTCCGCTGGGACCTTTTTTCCTGGCTGTCTGCGGAGTATTTTTCGGAATTTTCCTGGGCGGCTGGATCCTTGCACTGGCAGAAATCGCAAAAGTCTTTCCCGTCTTTGCCAGACGGCTGAAGCTCTCTCAGGGGCTTTCTCCGGTAATAATTTCCATTGCTGCCGGAAAAGCCCTGGGCTCCCTGTTTTATTATGCCATGAGCTGGATGTAATTCTTACTGTCACTCTACCATCTCACGAAAGGATTTTCCATATGCAAAATATCAACAAAAAAAAGTATGAACAATATGTCAAGCAGCTTACTCCCACCCACAGTCTGCCGCTGAATATGGCAAAAGCTTTTCTCACAGGCGGACTGATCTGTCTTCTTGGACAGGTTATCTTAAACGCAGCACAGGCTCTCGGTGCAGATGCTTCCGATTCCAGAACCTGGTGTTCTGTCCTTCTCATTCTCTTAAGCGTCCTTCTCACGGGCTTTGGTATTTATCCCAAAATCGGCAAATTCGGCGGTGCAGGAAGTCTTGTTCCCATTACCGGATTCGCCAACTCAGTGGCTGCATCCGCCATTGAGTTCCGGGCAGAAGGACAGGTTTTCGGCATAGGGTGCAAGATCTTTACTATTGCAGGTCCTGTGATCCTCTACGGCATCTTAAGCGCCTGGGGACTGGGTGTGATCTATTATATCCTAAAGATCCTGGAGGTGATATCATGAGCAAAAATCTCAGACTTGGCGCAGCCAGCATTGCATTTTCACAGCCTTTGTATATCGAAAGCGCCGCATCCATCGTCAGTCAGAAAGAGGCGGACGGTCCTCTTGGAGATCCTTTTTGACCTGATCTGTGAAGATCCCATGTTTGGCTGTGACACCTGGGAATCTGCGGAAAGCACACTGCAGAAAGAAACTGCCACTCAGGCCATAAGCAAAGCTGGACTGAGCTCCGAAGATATCCATCTGATGTTCGCCGGAGATCTTCTCGCTCAGACATCAGCCACCTGTTTCGGCTCCGCTGGACTTGGAATTCCCTTTTACGGTCTTTACGGTGCCTGCTCCACCATAGGGGAAGCACTTTCTCTCGGTTCCCTTGCTCTGACCGCCGGATTCGGCACACGGGTCTTATGTGCCACCTCCAGCCATTTCGCAAGTGCGGAAAAAGAATTTCGTTTTCCTCTGGGATACGGAAACCAGCGGCCGTTTTCTGCCACCTGGACAGTAACCGGAAGCGGTGCCTGTATCCTAAGTACATCTCCTCCCGGAGAAAAAGCTCCTCTGCGCTCCGGCAAAGGCTGTGCTGCTATCACCGGCCTTACTGCCGGCCGTGTGATGGATTATGGTCTCAGGGATTCCATGAACATGGGAGGCTGTATGGCTCCTGCAGCCTGCGATACCATTGCACGAAGCTTTTCGGATTTCAGGCGGACGCCTTCGGATTATGATGCCGTCTTTACCGGGGATCTGGGGATCATCGGGCAGAAAATTCTCCTGGATCTTCTGAAGGAACAAAATATCCGGCTTTCTCCCATTCATAAAGACTGCGGTATCCTGATCTATGACGATCCTTCTCAGGACACCCACGCAGGAGGAAGCGGCTGCGGCTGTTCTGCTGTAGTCCTTGCCTCCTACATCCTTCCGAAGATTGTATCCGGAGAATGGAAGCGGATCCTTTTTGTACCAACAGGAGCGCTTCTTTCCAAAGTAAGCTTTAATGAAGGTGACAGTATTCCGGGTATTGCCCACGGAGTTGTCATCGAGCATATGGAGGTATGAGCATGGATTACTTTAACGCATTCTGGTTCGGCGGCCTTGTCTGTGCCCTGATTCAGATCCTTCTGGACAAGACAAAGCTGATGCCTGGCCGTGTGATGGTACTTCTGGTATGTAGCGGCGCCCTGTTAAGTGCCATTGGCGTCTACCGGCCGCTGGTGGATTTTGCAGGTGCCGGGGCCTCCGTCCCGCTGATCGGTTTCGGACATGTATTATGGGAGGGTATGAAAAAAGCCATTGAAGAAGACGGCATCCTTGGGCTTTTTACAGGAGGCTTCACTGCCTGTGCTGCCGGAGTTTCCTCCGCCCTGATCTTCTCTTATCTGGCCAGTCTCTTCTTCCGTCCAAAAATGAAAAATAATATTCCGGGAAAGGAGTTTTTTCTCATGAGTGATACTCTTTATCTGCAGCTGGATCAGAACATTGAAGTCACCAACCCACATGTATATCTTCAGGATATCGCTGCACTTTCCATGAGTGACCCCAAAATCCTCAATCATCTGCGGGTCATGCCTGTGATCGTTCTGGATGCGAAAAAGCCCGGACGCTATGTGATGTCTGTCTCGGATCTTCTGAAAAAGATCCAGAAGCTGGAACCCTCCATTGATATTTCTCCCATCGGGGAAACGGATTTTATCATCACCTACCGCATCAGCTCTGCCACAGGAAAAATTCTCCGGTATGTAAAAATCCTTTTTGTATGCCTGGTTTCCTTTTTCGGCGCCGCTTTTTCCATTATGACCTTTAATAATGACGTAGATATGGGCAGCCTTTTTAGCCAGTTTTACACTCTTGTTACGGGAAAAAGTTCCTCCGGCTTTACCATCCTGGAGATTTCCTACTCCATCGGGATCGGCCTCGGCGTACTGATCTTCTTTAATCATTTCGGGCATCTGAAGCTAAGCGATGATCCCACACCTATGCAGGTGCAGATGCGGACCTATGAGGATGATGTAAACCGGACACTGATTGAACAGGCTGCACGAACAGAAAATCCAGAAACTGACTCATAACCAGAGTCCACTCTCATATCCGTACAATTCCGCCGCCTGTCGCACAAAAAAAGCTCCCTGCAGATTTCTCTGCAAAGAGCTTTTTTTATATAATATGGGTTTACTTTTTTTCTGAAATGATATTTACAGAAGTCCTCCGATGGATAAGAACAGAGGAGCAAATACCAGTGATACAATAGTCATAAGCTTGATCAGGATGTTAATGGAAGGCCCTGATGTATCTTTGAACGGATCGCCGACTGTATCGCCGACAACGGCTGCTTTGTGCGCCTCGCTGCCTTTTCCGCCATGATGACCTGTCTCGATGTATTTTTTTGCATTATCCCATGCACCACCTGCGTTGGACATGAAGATCGCCATCAGTACACCTGTTACAAGAGCACCGGAAAGAAGTCCTCCAAGAGCCTCAACGCCAAGAACAACACCTACGATAACCGGAACAACGACCGCCATGATTCCAGGAAGCATCATCTCGTGAAGAGCTGCTGTTGTGGAGATCGCAACGCATGATTTGTAATCCGGTTTCTCAGTTCCCTTCATGATACCCGGTTTCTCACGGAACTGGCGTCTTACTTCCTCGATCATCTTGTAAGCAGCCTTGGAAACGGATTCCATTGTGAAGGCCGAGAAGAGGAATGTAAGCATACCACCGATAAAGATACCGATCGTAACACGAGGAGCAAGGATATTGATTGCATCCAGATTTACTGCATTCGCATAAGATACAAACAGAGCAAGCGCTGTAAGAGCTGCGGAACCGATTGCGAAGCCTTTACCCATAGCTGCTGTTGTGTTACCTACAGAATCAAGCTTATCTGTGATCTCACGAACTGACTCATCCAGACCTGACATCTCTGCAATACCACCGGCATTGTCAGCGATGGGTCCATACGCGTCAACGGCAACTGTGATTCCTGTTGTGGAAAGCATACCAACTGCTGCAAGAGCGATTCCGTATAATCCATCCACACCGTATGCTACAAAAATACCAACACAGATCAGCAGGATCGGGAATGCTGTAGATTTCATACCTACTGCGATACCACTGATGATAGTTGTAGCTGCACCTGTCTCAGACTGCTCGCCGATTCCCTGAACCGGTTTATAATCTGCAGATGTGTAATACTCTGTAATGTTTCCGATGATGACACCGACAACAAGACCTGCGATCACAGCAATGGCTGCCTTCATGTCTCCGAAGAGAGTCTTGCTGAGGATCAGGGACACGATGATAACAAGTGCTGCAGATACATAGCTTCCTCTTGTGAGGGCTTTCTGCGGATTGGAATTATCATCACCTTTTACAAAGAATGTTGCAATGATGGATGCGATCAGTCCACAGCCTGCAATAGCCAGCGGATAGAGAACACCGGAAACTGCTCCGGCTACCGCACCAAGTGTAAGGGCAGATACCAGAGATCCTACATAGGACTCAAAAAGGTCTGCACCCATACCGGCAACATCACCTACGTTATCACCTACGTTATCCGCGATAACAGCCGGGTTACGAGGGTCATCCTCCGGGATTCCTGCCTCAACCTTACCTACAAGGTCAGCTCCTACGTCAGCTGCCTTTGTATAGATTCCACCACCAACACGTGCAAACAGTGCGATGGAAGAAGCACCAAGGCTGAATCCAGAAAGTACGTCAACGTTCTTTGTGATGATATACACAACGCTGACACCCAGTGCACCAAGACCTGCAACACACATACCCATAACAGCACCGCCGGAGAATGCAATGGAAAGAGCCTTGTTCATTCCTCCCTCTTTTGCTGCATTTGCTGTTCTTACATTAGCCTTTGTTGCAACGGTCATACCGCAGTATCCTGCGATTGTTGAAAACAGAGCACCTACTACGAAGCAGATTGCTGTTACCCAGCTTCCAACTCCGATTCCGATCAGTACAAAAAGTACGGCTACAAAAATAACCAGGATCTTGTACTCTGCTGTTAAGAAGGCGCGGGCACCTTCTGCGATCGCACCTGCGATCTCCTTCATTCTGTCTGTTCCTGCATCCTGCTTGCTGACCTTCGCTGCAAGGTATGCTGCGAACAGAAGTGCCAGTACTGCTGCCACCGGCACCAAATACATGTAGTTTTCCACTCTTTTTACCTCCGTTCATGTATTGTTAATACTTTATCACATTATTTTGCATATTTCAAATAGAATTTTCACTTAGTTTTTTGTTAATATTGTGATATAATAAAAATTTATATAAATGGGATAAAATTTTTTATATTTATTGCTCGCATTTTTTACAGTTTCAGACAGCTTATATAATAGGAAGTTTTTTATTATCTCTATTTGGACAAAATTTCCATTTTTCTTTCCAGAAGATTTTTTTGTCCAATAATTGTTTTTCTGCATTTTCGAATCCAATTCGTTCTATAGTCTCGGCAAAATCGTCTCCCTTTAATCCCTGGTCCTTAAAAATGCAGGATTGCCTTCTCAA
>ENA-OQBD01000148-OQBD01000148.1-human-gut-metagenome-genome-assembly--contig:-NODE-148-length-40493-cov-3.964054_pt1 | contig 40493 bp, 38 predicted proteins | sample MGYA00242742_ERZ504543 | MGnify/ENA primary metagenome ERZ504543 (study PRJEB26092, sample SAMD00036239) | human gut metagenome | host: Homo sapiens | study: EMG produced TPA metagenomics assembly of...
TTCAGCTGACGCATAGTATAATTACCATTGGTATTGTTATTTAGTAGCATAATTAATTATACCAAAAAATCGCTCAGACCTCACGGTCTGGGCGATTTTTCTGTCAGGGGAGTTTTTTTACAGCCCCTTTTATTATTCCACAGAAAAATTGTTATCGGTTTTGGATGAGGTGGCGGCAGCTTTAGCACGCGCCCAGTTGTGGCGGTAAACCACATGGTACATGACTGCGGCAAGAACAAATGCACAACATACATCAAAGAAAGAATGCTGCTTGATAAACATCGTTGCCAGAATGATGCTGACCGTCAGAATCAGTGTCAGGAGACAGACCAGCTTGTTTTTGCGCAGCTTTTTATTGTGTGTCACCGCAAGATAAATGCCGAGCGAATTATATACATGGATACTCGGAAACAGATTCGTCGGAGTATCACCGGCATATAGGCGTTCACAGAGCATGGTGCACAGATTGTGGTGTGTGAAATAGGTCGGACGCAGATACTGCCCGTTCGGGTATACCGTGGAGATGATTAAAAAGATTGTCATTCCGGTAAACAAAAACGCACACAATTTATAGTAATCTGTTTTATTATGTAATGCCATATAGGCGATGCCCCATCCGACAAAAGGAAACCAGAGCAGATAAGGGATGACAAAGTATTCACAAAACGGAATATAATCATCAATCGGTACATGGATGACATGAAAATGTGTCGTGACGGTTTTTTCTACATAGTTAAACCATGCCATGTACACGAAAAAATTATAACAAAATCCATAAATGTTTATATTTTTCATAATATTTTCGGAACACAAACGTCCGCTTACTTTGGGTTTCCGGCAACATAAATACTCCTTTTATATTTGTGTGCAGATCTTTTTTCTTTTGTTCTGAAACTGATTATAGCACGGGGAAAAAAGCACGACAATATAAAACCCGCAATGTTCATAAAACTTTAAAAATTTGGCACATTGACAACCTCTTGTGCTTTTGTATAATACAATAGTGACGGAGGATAAGAATTTTGAAAAAAGCACGAATGAAAAGAAAACAGAGAAGAAAACTGATATGGATGGTGGCAGGACTGGCTGTTCTTTTGTATCTGGGACTGGCCGTTTATTTCCACAATCACTTTTTCCCGAAAACGACATTAAATGGAAGAAAAGCGGGAGGGTATACCGCGCAGAAAGTGATGGATGAGATTACGGAAGAAATCCATTCCTACCAGTTAAAGATAGCAACAAGAGACAAGCATACAGAAAAAATTTCCGGACAGGATATTTCGCTGGAACCACAGTGGGGAGACGAAATAACAGAGCTGGTACACGCACAGAATATGTTTGCATGGCCGGTAAAAATTTTCCAGAAACAGACATTGAAAAATACAACACTTGTCGACTATGACAAAGATAAGCTGCAGACACAGATCGATGCATTGGACTGTATGGATGCAGACAAACAGACGGCACCGGAGAATGCTTCGGTTTCTTCTTATGATAAGACGGAAGGATTTACCGTGGTTGGGTGCGTCATGGGAACGACCATTGATGCAGAGAAAATGTATCAGGCAGTGCAGGAGGCGGTGGAAGGATTAAAAGAGAACCTCTCTCTGGAAAAAGCCGGCGTTTATGAAGATCCGACGGTTTTAGATGATGATGAGAATCTGGTAAAAGCCGTAAAGAAAATGAACGGGTATGCAAAGACAAAGATTACATTTACCGTGGGAGATTCCAAAGAGGTACTCGATGCTTCCGTATTTGGTGACTGGTTCCGGTTAAATAAAAAGTTAAAACCGGTACTGGACCAGGAGTGTGTAAAAGCATACGTCAGTGATCTTGCAAAAAAATATAATACCTGTTACAGTGCCAAAACGTTAAAGACTTCTTACGGAAAGACGGTTACGATTCCGGAGAGCCATTATGGATGGAAGATTGATACGGAAAAGGAAATCGCCCAGATTACGAGTGAGATCAAAGCCGGGAAAGCAGTGGAAAGAGAACTGAATTATTCCATGACAGCCAATTCCCATGGAAAAAATGATTATGGCGATTCTTACGTTGAGATCAATCTGACGGCACAGCATATGTTCTTATATAAAGATGGAAAACTGGTGATTGATTCGGATTTTGTATCGGGAAATGTATCGAAAAATAATGCGACACCGACCGGTGCATATGGCGTGACATATACCGAGAAAAATGCAACTTTGCGCGGAGAAAACTATGAGACGCCGGTTACATACTGGATGCCTTTTGCGGGAAATGTCGGTATGCATGATGCCTACTGGCGCAGCAAGTTCGGAGGAAGTATTTATAAATATGCAGGATCACATGGCTGCATCAATCTTCCGCCGGAAGTCGCAAAGGTAGTATTTGAAAATGTTAAGAAGAATTATCCGGTGCTGGTGTATGAACTTCCTGGAACGGAAAGTACCGATGCAACAGATAAGGGAGAAGCAAAAAAGGTCGTAAAACTGATTGACGCACTCGGAACCATTACAAAGGATTCCAAAGAAGCGGTGCAAAAGGCAAGAAATGCGTATGATAAACTGACTGCCAATGATAAGGTGTATGTCACAAATTATGATAAATTAAAGAAAGCAGAAGAAAAATTACAAAAATTGCAGAAAAATTCAAAGGAATAGGGGATACTTGACAAAATTGATAAAAAACTGCAAAATGTAACTGCGCAACCGTTTAACATGCAATGGATGCATAGGTGTGCAGTTAGGAGAAGAATATGAAAAAGGGAAATGTAATCACCATTTCGGATGTTGCGGAAGCACTTGGCGTTTCCAAAACGACAGTCAGCCGGGCAATATCCGGAAAAGGAAGAATCGGTGAGGCAACAAGGCAAAAAGTCTTGGCTTATATAGAGGAGCATGATTATAAACCGAATGTAATTGCAAGAGGACTTGCACAGTCAAAAACATTCAATCTCTGCGTGGTTATGCCGGAGGATTATGCACTGGTAGATCTTCCGTTTTTTCAGGAAGTCATTACAGGAATTCAGGAAATTGCAGGAATGAATGAGTACGACATTCTGTTGTGTATCTGTCAGGAAAATGATATTACAGGTCTTGAACGCGTCGTGAGAAACCGCAAGGTGGACGGAATTGTGCTGCTGCGGACCTTTTTAAAAGACCCGCAGATTGAACTGCTTTTAGAAAAAAAGATTCCGTTTGTTACAACCGGTAGTACTACCTACCGCAAAGTCAAACAGGTGGACAATGACCAGCAGAGCGCCTGCCGCGAACTGACATCTATTTTACTGATGCGCCAGATGAAGCATATCGCTCTGCTCGGAGGAAGTGAATCTTTCGTAGTCAACCAGAACCGGTATAAAGGATACCAGCAGGCATATCGGGAAGCGGGAAGAGAAGTGGAAGAAACGCTTGTTTACCGGAATTTGGAGAGCCGTGCCTTTATGGATCGTGCAGTGGAAGAAGTGCTGGAAAAAGGGGCGGATTGTATTGTCTGCATGGATGATGCCATCTGCATACAGGTACTTCGCAAGCTGCGGCAGGAACACATAAAAGTGCCGCAGGATATCCGTGTGGCATCGTTTTACAACAGTTCCGTGCTCGAGAACAATATACCATCGATCACTTCGTTGTCTTTCAATGCGAGAGAACTCGGAATGGAAGCCTGTAAGAATCTGCTGGCGCAGATTGAAGGGGAGACGGTACCGGATCGGACACTGTTGTCGTATGAAGTAGTACTTAAAGAATCCACAAAATAAAAATTCAAAGATTGGATGGCGCAAGTGCCAGAACGGTGTATGCAAATGTTAAAGCAGATCATAACGGAAATTGAAAACAGACAGAATATAACCCGTGATCAGCTGGCTCTGCTGCTGGAGACAACGGATACCGGGGACATTGCATTTCTTCACGAGCGGGCACGTAAGACAGCAGATGCCATTTACGGAAAGCAGGTGTTTATCCGTGGATTGATTGAATTCACCAATTACTGTAAGAATGACTGTATTTACTGTGGCATTCGAAAGAGCAATCGCAAGGCAGAACGCTATCGCCTGACGGAGAAAGAAATTCTTTCCTGTTGTGCAAATGGGTATGAACTGGGATTTCGGACCTTTGTGCTGCAGGGAGGGGAAGATCCGTATTTTACGGACGATAAAATCTGTGCCCTGATACGGCAGATCAAGGCACAGTATCCCGATTGTGCGGTGACGCTTTCCATCGGGGAGAAAGAGCACGACAGCTACCAGGCATTTTTTGATGCCGGTGCGGACCGGTATCTGCTGCGTCATGAGACCGCGGACGAGGCGCATTATGGAAAACTGCATCCGGCAGAAATGTTCTGGAAACACCGCATGGACTGTCTGTGGGATTTAAAAGAAATCGGTTATCAGGTGGGATGTGGATTTATGGTCGGTTCGCCGGAGCAGACGGTGGATACGCTGTATGAAGATCTGCAGTTTATCCGGAAATTGCAGCCGCATATGGTAGGCATCGGTCCGTTTATTCCCCAGAAGGATACCCCGTTTGGCGAAAAAAAGGCAGGAACAATGGAAGATACGCTTCGGCTTTTATCCATTATCCGGCTGTTGCAGCCGCATGTGCTGCTGCCATCAACAACTGCACTGGGAACAATTCATCCGCTGGGCAGGGAAAAAGGAATTCAGGCAGGGGCAAATGTTGTGATGCCGAATCTTTCCCCGGTAGCAGTGCGGGAAAAATATAAATTATATGATAATAAAATCTGTACGGGAGATGAGGCGGCAGAGTGCCGGCACTGTATGGCGCGCCGCATGGAAAGTGTCGGATACAAAGTGGTCGTAAACCGTGGAGATTATCACTGATTCAGCAAAACGCACAAGAAGGAGAACGCATATGGGTGCAACATGGAATGAAACACCGTCTGCAAATCGTCTGCATATCGGTGTATTTGGAAAAACAAACAGCGGAAAATCTTCATTTATCAATGCTTTTACCGGGCAGGAGGTTTCCATCGTTGCAGATGTGGCGGGAACGACAACCGATCCGGTATACAAGGCAATGGAAATTTATCCGATGGGACCGTGCACGATTATGGACACGGCGGGATTCGATGATGAAAGTACGCTGGGAGAACAGCGCGTGGAACGGACGCGGCTTGCAGCCCAAAAAGCTGATCTGGCAATTATTGTATTTTCTGCACAGCCGGTTTCCGGCGAATCCTATGAGGAAGAACTGAAATGGTACACCTGGTTTAAGGAGCGTAAAATTCCGGTTCTTCTGATCATTAACAAGGCGGACGTGGCGGATGCAGCACCTCTGAAAAACTATCTGAAAGAAAAAACAAAGGAAGATGCACTGGTAGTCAGTGCATTGACCGGAGCCGGTATGGAAAATGTCCGGGAGGCAATGAGCCGCAGAGTGCCGGAGAATTTTGGAAACCGTTTGATTACGGGGGATCTGGTCACGGAGGAAGATCTTGTGCTTCTTGTTATGCCACAGGATATTCAGGCACCGAAAGGACGTCTGATTCTGCCGCAGGTGCAGACGCTGCGGGAATTACTGGATAAAAAGTGTATGGTTATGAGTGTGACCACGGACAAACTGCTTCCGGCACTCAACATGCTGCAGCAGGCACCAAAGCTGATTATTACCGATTCCCAGGTGTTTGATTATGTATACCAGAATAAACCGGCGGAAAGTATGCTGACATCTTTTTCTGTGCTGTTTGCCGCATACAAAGGGGATCTGCCGTACTATATGGAAGGTGCCAGACAGATTGATGCACTGAACGAAAACTCTCATGTGCTGATAGCGGAATGCTGTACGCATGCCCCTTTGAGCGAGGATATCGGCAGGGTAAAAATTCCGCGTATGCTCCGGAAACGGTTTGGAGAACGGTTAAGGATTGATCATGTGAGCGGCACGGATTTTCCACAGGATCTGGAAGGGTATGACCTGATCATTCAGTGTGGCGCGTGTATGTTTAACCGCAGATATGTAGTATCGAGAATCGACCGTGCAAAGGCACAGAACATTCCAATGACAAATTATGGGATTACAATTGCACATTTGACTGGAATTCTGGATAAAATTGTGCTAACATTGCGGTAACAGGAAAGAAGGGGATTACGGCATGAAGATTACAATTGCAAGAGAGTGCGGCTGTTACGGAGATGAAGTCGGACAGGTTCTGGCAAACAGACTGAATGTTCCGCTTTACAATAAAAAGACATTAACAGAACTCGCAAAGAAAAAGGGAATTCTGGAGCATTATCCGGATTATTTCGGTGAGAATCCGGCGGGAACGCTTCTGGCAGTCATTGCGGAAGACGATGGGGAAGACAATGTTGTGCACCGGACACCGAGGAAAGTTCTGGATGAACTGATTGGGGAGACATCGTGTATTCTGATCGGCAGAGCTGGAAATTATGCGTACCAGAAGGAAAACGATGTGGTACGGGTGTTTTTAAGTGGTGACAGGGAATCCCGGATTCATCACCTGATGGAGAAGCATAAGGTGAAAAGACATGAGGCGGAGGCCATCATTGAGAAGACGGAAGGCCGACGGAAGCAGTATCATATGTATTATACCGGGGAGGACTGGGGGTACGCTGCAAATTATGATCTTTGCATTAATGATACGCGTTTTGGAATTGAAGGTACGGCAGATCTCATTATGCAGTATGTAAAAGATTGCACCGCACAGGAAAAATAGGGAGAAGGATTTAAAAATGGGGATTGTATTTTATTAATACAATCCTTATTTTTGCCCCAAAAATCCTGAAAGGTGCTAAAATGAGAAAAGCGAAAGAAGGAGTTAAAAAATGAAGTATTTAAGACAACTATTGATGATTCTTATTTTCTCGTTTATCGGGGAAGTCCTGCACGCGGTGATTCCGATTCAGATGCCGGCAAGTATTTATGGTCTGGTGCTTTTATTTATTGCACTGATGACAGGACTGGTCAAATTGCCGCAGGTGCATGAAGCCGCGCGGTTTCTGATTGAGATTATGCCGCTGATGTTCATTCCGGCGGGTGTCGGGCTGATTGACAGCTGGGGAGAACTGCGGCCGATTCTGCTTCCGGTCATTGTTCTGCTGCTCGTTTCTACCGTACTGGTTATGGGCGTGTCAGGACAGGTTACACAGCAGATGATGCATCATGGAAAGAAAGAGGACAAGAATGAATAACTTTTTACAGAACTCTGTATTTTTCGGAGTATTTATCAGTATTATTACCTATGAGATCGGGGTATTGATCAAGAAAAAATTAAAGATCGCCATTTTTAATCCACTGTTGATTTCTATGGCACTGATCATTATTATTCTGCTGATTTTTTCATGTGGATTATGACACATACGAAAGTGGGGCGAAATACCTTTCGTATTTCCTGACACCGGCGACGGTTGCGCTGGCGGTGCCTTTGTACGAGCAGATTGAGCCTCTTAAGAAAAACTGGAAGGCAATTCTTGCAGGAATTTTTGCAGGTGCCATGACCTCTGCACTGTGTGTGCTGGTATTGTCACTGATTTTTAAATTATCACACAAACAGTATGTCACACTGCTTCCAAAGTCCATCACAACGGCGATCGGTATGGGATTGTCCGAAGAACTGGGCGGAATTGTAACCATTACGGTTGCAGTTATCATTGTCACAGGGGTGATTGGAAATATGTTTGCCGAGAATATCTGTAAACTGTTTCACATTAGCGATCCGGTGGCAAAAGGCGTTGGAATCGGATCTGCTTCGCATGCCATGGGAACATCAAAGGCAATGGAGATGGGAGAGATTGAAGGGGCAATGAGCAGTCTGTCAATTGCAGTCTCCGGTCTGATGACGGTTGTGGTATCGCTGATCTTTTCACATATTTATTAAGGGAGAAAAAGAGGGGGTTATGGCTTTACAATTTGTACTGGGAAGTTCGGGGAGCGGGAAAACAGAATACATCTATGAGCGTCTGGTGCGGCAGGCAGGGGAACATCCGAAGAAAAATTATCTGGTGATTGTACCGGAGCAGTTTACGATGCAGACCCAGCAGAAACTGGTGGAACTTGCACCGAATCATGCAATTATGAACATTGATGTGTTAAGTTTTAAGCGTCTGGCATACCGTGTGTTTGATGATATGGGGATGCAGGACATACAGGTTCTGGAAGAAACCGGAAAAAACCTGGTGCTGCGCAGGCTTGCACAGGAACAGGAGGAGACGCTTACCGTTCTTCGGGCAAATATGAACCGGATGGGATATATCGGGGAAGTAAAATCAATGATCTCAGAGCTGGTGCAGTACCGGATTTCACCGGAACAGCTGGTGGATCTGACGGAGGACAAAACAATCTCACCGGTACTTTCTGCAAAACTGCGCGACGTGGCAACCATGTATCGCGCTTTTTGTGATTTTATGAAAGATAGTTTTGTGACGGCGGAAGAGATATTAAATGTTCTGAAAAATCTTGTGCCGCAGTCGGAAACTTTGCGGGATGCGGTGCTGGTATTTGATGAGTTTACCGGTTTTACACCGATACAGAATGATCTCATGCGGGAATTGCTGCAGGTGACAGAGCATATTTACATTACGCTTACAATCGATGCCGCAGAAGATTTTTATCATTGCAGTGGAAATGAAGAATTATTTGCACTGTCCAAAAAAACGATTCTGTCTTTGATGAAGATGGCAGAAGAACTTCATGTGCAGGTGATGGAACCGGTGGTAATGACAGACAGTGCACACAAGCGTTTTAAGCTGGCTCCGGCACTGGCATTTATGGAACAGAATCTGTTTCGTCCCCGTCCGGCAAAATATACCAAGCCGGTAGAAGAAATCCATCTTGCCGCAGTAAAAAATCCACAGGAAGAACTGATTCTTGTGGCCAGGCAGATCAATGCGCTGATCAGACAGGGATACCGCTATCGGGAAATTGCTGTGGTGACGGGCGCAGTGGAAGCTTATCAGAGTTATATGGATCCGGTTTTTACGAAATATGAGATTCCATATTTTATGGATACGACCAAAGAAGTGTTATTTCATCCGTTCATTGAATGTATTCGTGCCGCGCTTGAAATTGTGGATACGAATTTTAGTTATGAGGCAGTCATGCGCTTTTTGCGGTGTGGATTCTGTGATATTGCGGAGGACGATCTGGACCGGCTGGACAGTTATCTGGTTGCAACCGGTATCCGCGGCAAAGCGGCGTGGAGCAGACGATGGGGGCATATGCCACGGCAGAAAACGCTTTACGATCTGGAACAGCTCGAAAAACTCCGGGAAAAAATATATGGGTATCTTGAGCCGTTTGCAGCAGTATTTGCCCGAAAAGATGCCCGTGTTTCGGATGGCATCTGGGCATTGTATCAGCTGCTGACACAGCTGGACACCCAGCATCAGTTATGGAACAGGGAACAGCAGCTTCTGGCGCAGGGAGAGGAAACCAGATCCCGGGAATATGCACAGATTTATACAATCGTGATGCAACTTCTGGAAAAATATAATCTATTACTGGGGGAGGAGCCATTGCAGATCCGGGATTTTACCGAAGTGCTGGAGGCAGGACTTTCCGCTGCAGACGTGGCTGTGATTCCACCGGGCTATGACAGTGTTACGATAGGAGATATCGAACGTACACGATTAAATCATATCAGGATTTTATTTTTTTATCGGTGTGAACGACGGTGTTATTCCGAAAGCGGCAAATGCCGGAGGAATTATTTCTGAATACGAAAGAGAACTTCTGGCAGAAAAAGTGGAGTTAGCACCGGGGGCAAGGGAGCAGGCATTTATTCAGCGCTTTTATCTGTACCGCAATCTTACCAAACCTTCAGAAAAATTATATGTCAGTTATGCAAAGGTTGACAGTGAGGGAAAAGCCATCCGTCCTTCTTATCTGACCGGAGTTTTGAGGAAACTGTTTCCGACACTGAAATTGCAGGAACCGGAGCATATGGAGGCGCATACAGATTTTTATACCAAAGAGGCTGCCGAAGATTATCTCGTCTTCGGACCGCACGAAGAAGCCTGGTATGCGCTTGCCCGCTGGTTCCTGCAGGAGAATGATATGCAAAAGCAGGAGAAGATCCGTAAACTTCTGCATGCGCCGTATACACGGTATGAGGGAGAGCCAATCAGCCGGGCGGTTGCACTTGCACTGTACGGAAGACATCCGTACGGAAGTATTACGCGGCTGGAACGGTTTGCTGCCTGTGCATATGCACATTTTCTGCAATACGGTTTAAAACTTACGGAGCGTGAGACCAGTGCATTTGAGAGTGTGGATATGGGAAATATCTATCATACGGCCTTAGAACGCTACAGCCGGAAGCTGGAACAATCGGAATATGACTGGTTTGTGGTGCCGGATGCCGTGCGCCGGCAGATGGCAGAGAATGCCATGCAGGAGGCAATTGCCGGGTATCCGGGTATGGCGGTCTGCGATACGGCAGAAAATGCCTATCAGAGAAAACGGATGCTTGCTATTTTTGACCAGACGGTCTGGGCATTGACCAGACAGGTGCGTGCGGGGCAGTTTGTACCGGAAAAATTTGAGGTGACATTTGACGAACTGGAGGGAAAGGAAAGTCTCGAGTACCGGTTATCGCATGATGTGACCATGCGGTTGGAAGGAAGGATTGACCGTCTGGATACCTTTGAAGATGAAAATAAAATTTCGATTAAAGTAATGGACTATAAATCCGGAAATACAAAGTTCGATCTGATCCGTGTGTACCGCGGACTGCAGCTGCAGCTGGTGGTTTATATGGATGCGGCGATGGAAATGCTGCGGGGACAGCATCCGAAAAAAGAAATCCTTCCCGGGGGAATTCTCTATTATCACATTGATGATCCGGTACTCGAATCGGATACTCCATTGTCAGAAGAAGAGGCCGAGCAGGCGCTGCTTTTCGCACTGCGTCCGGATGGACTGGTGAATTCCGGAGAGGAAATCTATCGTGCCATGGATCAGAATTTTGAGGGAAAATCGCAGATGATCCCCGTGGAAATCAAGAAAAACGGTGAAATTTCCACAGCGCGTTCAAAAGTGGCATCGACGGAAGAGTTTGCGGTGATTACCCGCTATGTAGAGCACGAGATCCGGCAGTGTGGAGAGGCCATCTATGCGGGAAATATTGCGGTGAATCCTTACCGGAGTGATATAGAAACCAGTTGTACCTATTGTCCATATGCATCGGTGTGCGGGATGGATGCAAAAATTCCGGGATATGAATACCGGCAGTTTGCATCCATGAAAAAAGAAGAAGTGCTTGACCAGATGCAGACAGAGCTTGCCAGAAACAGGGGAAAGGAGGAGCGATCAGATGAAATGGACGAAGGAACAGCAGAACGTCATTGATTTCAGAAACCGGGATATTCTCGTCTCGGCGGCAGCGGGATCGGGAAAAACAGCGGTGCTTGTGGCACGTATTATCCAAAGGATTCTCGACCCGCAGAATCCGGTTGATATCGACCGGCTTTTGGTTGTGACATTTACGAAGGCAGCGGCGGCGGAGATGCGGGAGCGTATCGGGGCTGCCATTGAGGCAGAATGTGAAAAAAATCCCCAAAACACGCATTTGCGCAAGACAGTCGGCACTGATTCACAATGCCATGATCACAACGATTGACAGTTTCTGTCTTTTTGTGGTACGGAATCATTTTGAAGAAATCAGTCTGGACCCGAATTTCAGGATTGCAGATGAAGGAGAGATCCGGCTGCTGGAGCAGGACGTGCTGGAGCAGGTGTTTGAAGATAACTATGCGCGGCAGGAAAAGACGTTTCTTTCACTGATCGATGCCTATGCCGGAAAAAGAAACGACCACGGGGTGCGGGAGATGGTGGCAAAGATTTACCGGATGTCTTTGAGTAGTCCGTGGCCGCAGGCGTGGATGAAAAAACTCACCGAACCGTATCAGGTGGAACATGCACAGGAACTGGTGCAGACAGAGATGCTTGAGGACATTGCGGAACATGCCAGGCTTTTGATGTGTGACATGTGCACACAGATGACACAGGCACTGCAGTTGTGTAATGAGCCGGATGGACCGCAGGCATATGCAAAGACACTGGAAGCGGATCTGACGCAGCTGCAGCAGGCAGAAAATCTGCAGGGATATCTGCAGGTACAGACATTTTTAAATGGTCTGATCTTTGGAAAATTGTCACCGATCCGCAAATTCTCTGGGGATGTCAAAAAAAAGGAAACGGTTATGGAGATCCGGTCGGATGTGAAAAAAGAAGTGGAAACGCTGCAGAAAAAATATTTTGCGATGGATCTGGAGACACTGCTTTTGCAGCAGAAACGCTTGTGTCCATTTCTCGAAGAGCTGGTAAGGCTGGCACTTGAATATACACAGGCAATGGAAACGGAAAAACGAAAGAAGAGAATTGTTGACTTTGCCGATATTGAGCATTTTGCTCTGCGGATTCTCGTGGACGAAAAAACAAAGCAGCCACGGCATACCGCAGAAGAATTCCGCAGACATTTTGCAGAAATCATGATTGATGAGTATCAGGACAGCAACCAGGTACAGGAAGAGATCATGCGTGCGATTTCCATGGAGCCGGAAGGCGGGCATAATCTGTTTATGGTGGGAGATGTCAAGCAGAGCATCTATCGGTTCCGGCTTGCACGCCCCGAACTTTTTATGGATAAATATGCATCTTTTTCGACGGAAGAGAGTCTGCAGCAGAGAATTGATCTGCATATGAATTTTCGAAGCCGTGCACAGGTGCTTGATTTCTGTAATGATATCTTCTACAAAATTATGAGTCCGGATCTGGGACGGGTTGCGTATGACCGGGATGCGGCATTGTATTGCGGGGCAAAAAATTATGATGAGAATGCTAAAGGATTTAAACCGGAGCTTTTGCTTTTGGATGAAAAAGACGAATTGCTTTCAGAGACAAAGAATCTGACAAAAGGACAGATGGAAGCGCATATGATTGCCACGCGTATTGCGGATATGAAGCAGCACATGCAGGTGACGGATAAGGAGAGTGGACAGCTTCGGCCGCTGCGCTATTCCGATATTGTCATCCTGCTCCGAAGTTTAAAAGACTACGGAACGGATTTTGTGCAGGTCCTGCAGGGAGCGGGGATACCGGCATATGTGGAGTCTTCGACCGGATATTTTTCGGCATCGGAAGTACAGACGGTGCTGGCAATGCTGCGGATTCTGGATAATCCCTATCAGGATATTCCGATGGCGGCGGTTCTTCGGTCTCCTCTGGTGGGACTGGATGAGGAAGAGATGGCACAGATTCGTGTGGAAAATCCGGAGTGTTCGTTTGCGGAAGCTGCAATGCATGCCATGCAGGATGCCACGGAGGGCGCACTTTATGACTTTTACCGGATGTATCGTAAGCTGCGGGAAAAACAGGATCTGCCGATCCATGAACTGATTCAGAAGATTCTGCAGCTTAGCGGATATGGAAATTATGCGGCGGCACTGCCAGCAGGGGAGCGCCGTGCGGCAAATCTTGCAATGCTGGTGGAAAAAGCGGTTGATTACGAGAAAACAAGCTACCGGGGATTGTTTCATTTTCTGCGTTATATCGATAAGCTTCAGAAATATGAAGTGGATTTCGGGGAGGCAGATACCACAGGAGAAAATGCCAATGTTGTCCGCGTGATGACCATTCATAAGAGTAAGGGACTGGAGTTTCCGGTCGTTTTTGTGTCCGGTCTGGGAAGAAAAATGAATCAGATGGATTCCAGTGACCGGCTGGTGGTACATCCGGATTTAGGCCTTGGAATCTGTGAGATTTCCGGGCAGCCCAGAGTGAAAAAAAACAGTGTGTTCCGGTCGGAGATTGCGGACCGGATCCGCAGGGAAAATCTTGGAGAGGAACTGCGCGTATTGTATGTGGCACTGACGAGGGCAAAAGAAAAACTGGTTTTGACCGGAATGATCAAAGATGCCCCAAAAACGTTTTCCGGATATACCGGAAATGTACTTCCGGGGAAGCCGGTCAGTTACCGGCAGAGGGTCCGGGCAGCCAGTTACCTGGACTGGATTCTTCCGGCCATGCTTTCTTATCCGCAGAAATATACGCTCGATGTGGTTCCACCGGAAAAAATTGTATGGGAAGAGGTGGAACAGGCGGCAGACAGCAGGGAAAATTATGAGGAACTTCTGCAGCATATCGATCATGCGAAACCGGAACTGCTTCAGCAGTATGACCAGTGGTTTTCCTACCGTTACCCATATCAGAGTGAGGCCGGCAAAAAAAGTAAATATTCGGTTTCGGAACTGAAGCATGCATCGCTTGTCTTACAGTATGACAGGTCCGAGGGAGAAGCCGTGGTGCCGGATTTTCTGCAGGAAGACCGAAATGTGTATGTTCCGGACTTTGCAAGAGAAGAGGACAGGGAGTATCCGGCAGCTGAAAACGTAAATCAGGGTGCTATGCGGGGAACCGCGGTGCACCGGGTGATGGAATGTCTGGATTTTGCTGCGATTGCAGATATAGATACCTCTGATGCGGGAGCAGTTTCTGCATTTGTGAAACAGGAACTGGACCGGATGCTTGCAAACGGACAACTGCCGGGGGAATGGTATGCGCTTGTTATTCCGGAAATGATCGAAGCGTTTGTAGAAAGTCCGATTGCTCCCCGGATGGCAGCAGCAGCTGTGCGTGGGGATCTGTACCGGGAGAGACCGTTTGTGATGCAGCATCAGATGGAGGCATCCGGCGGGACGGTGCTGGTACAGGGAATCATAGATGTTTTCTGGATGGAAAATGATAAAATTATTTTGCTGGATTACAAGACGGACCGGGTAAAACAGGCGCAGGAACTTTTGATGCGCTATCAGACACAGCTTCAGCTGTATGCAGATGCATTAAGCCGTGTATTTTCTACGGATACAAAAAAAATGGTGGCGGAAGAAAAACTCATCTATTCGTTTCACCTGAAGGAGGTTGTCACATTATGAGTCGAATTGTACTTGCCTCTGCGTCACCGCGGAGAAAAGAGCTGCTCGAACAGATCGGACTGGAATTTGAAATTTGTCCGGCGAAGGGAGAAGAAGTCATTACTGCTGGTTCTGTGGATGGGGCAGTGTTAGAACTTTCCCGTCAGAAAGCGGAAGAAGTGGCCGCAGGAATTCTTTCCTACAATGAAATCCATCCGGAGCTGGTTACGCCGCAGGACATTCTGGTGATCGGGGCCGATACGGTGGTTGCCTGTGATGGAAATATTCTCGGGAAACCGCGGGATGAAGCGGATGCAGCCCATATGCTTTCGATGCTGTCCGGACATACCCACAGCGTATACACGGGAGTAACGCTTGTTTTTATTGATAAAAACGGCAGAACCGGGGAAACTTCATTTTATGAGAAAACAGATGTCTGCATGTATCCTTTGGATGACGCGGAAATCCGGCGCTATATTGCCGGCGGAGAGCCGATGGATAAGGCGGGAAGCTATGGAATTCAGGGACAGGCAGCTGCTTTTGTGAAGGAAATCCATGGTGATTATAACAATGTGGTGGGACTTCCGGTGGGGCGGTTATATCAGGAACTGAAAAAACTGGGAGTCATGGAGTGGAATTAAGGGATTGTCACAGAGAAATTCCTTCGTTATAATAATAGAAAGTGATTCACAGGGAGGAAAAAGGTATGAACGAATACGATGAGGAGATTTTACATTATTTTCTGGAACACCAGACACAACTTTTCCCGGAGGCGGTAGCGGAAAGCCCGGAGGAAGCAGAAGAGTTTCTGGAGGACAGCATGGCGGTTGTCTGTAAAAATATAAAAGAAGTGCGGGATTATTTTGATGACGCGGGGATGGATGTCGCCGGAATGAGTGAGGAAGAACTGTTAGAGGCGAGTGAGGTTTTTGCAATTCCCGATGGTCGTTTTCTTGTCGTAGAAGGATAAAACGGTATGAAAAAAAAGAGATGGAAACTGGCGGGGATTTTTCTTATGGCAGCGCTTACGGTACCGTCACTCGGAGGCTGTAAGGTTGGAAATACACAGATTCGCCTGTCGTCAGGGCAGCTGAGAAACCATAATGCCATTGTGCGGATCAATGATCATAAATATGATATTAGATATGCAAAACTGTATTTGTGCAATTACCGCAACCTGTATGGCAAAGCGTACGGAACGGATCTCTGGGAATCCTATGATGCGGATTTAGAACAGTATGTCAAGGATGTGACGATTCAGGAACTGACACATATTGCATGTATGGATATTCTGGCAGAAAATCAGGACATGCATCTGAGTGAACAGGAAAAGAAACAGGCAGCACGTGCGGCAAAAGAATATTACCAGTCACTTACGGAGGAAGAAAAAACGTTCATCGGTCTGTATGAGAGAGAGATCCGTACAGCATATGAAGAGTATGCACTGGCAGAAAAGCTGTATCATGCGCTGACACAGGGAACCGATGAGGAGATCAGTGATGATGAAGCCAGAGTGGTCCGGGTACAACAGATCTATGTAAAAGAAAAAGAAGCACTGCGTGCGGTGCAGGAAAATCTTGCATCAGGAGATGATTTTGCCTCAGTTGCGAGTGCTTACAATCAGTCGAGGGAGTTTGAGCGCACCATTGCACGTGGAACTTATCCGGATGCGATGGAGGAGATCGTGTTTAATCTCGATGACGGAGCGTGTTCCGATGTGATTGCGGCAGATGACGGGTATTATATCATCCGCTGTCTGAACAAATTCGAAAAAGATCTGACGGAGGAAAACAAGGAAAAAATCCGTGTAAAGAAAAAAAAGAACGATTTGAAAACGAGTACCAGACGTTTGTGAAGAATTCCACGTTTTGCTTAAATGATAATCTGTGGGACGATGTGACGTTAAAAGATGTGTCCGGCATCGGGACGGATTCATTTTTTCAGCACATATGAGAAATATTTTACAACAGGAGAAAATACAGAGACAACATGAAATGGGAATTTGATATTTTATATGCACTGCAGAAGATTCATCAGCCGGTTCTTGACCATATCATGACAGGACTCTCCACGATAGGAAATGCCGGTATTTTCTGGATTGTACTTGGCCTTGCGCTTTGTATTCCGAAGAAATACCGCAAAATTGGAATCCAGATGGTGATATCCATGGCAATTACGTTTATCATTGGAAATCTGATCCTGAAAAATCTGATCGCAAGACAAAGACCCTGCTGGCTGGATACACAGATTGCCCTGCTCATAAAAAGCCCAAAGGATTATTCCTTTCCGTCCGGGCATTCCATGAACGGATTTGCTGCATCCATCGCACTTTTATGTAATGATAAAAAGCTTGGAATTCCGGCAGTGATTTTAGCATCCCTGATTGCGTTTTCCAGACTGTATCACTTTGTTCATTTTCCGACCGATGTAATGGTGGGAATTTTAATCGGTACGACCGTGGCAATTCTGGTGCATGCGGGTTATCTGAGAGGGAGCCGCAGACATTTTTCGTAATTTTTAATATCATAGAAGCAAAAAAACTCCGAAGCATACAGCTTCGGAGTTTTTTCGTACTATTTTTTATTTGGTTAACAGTAACATGATATCGTTGCTTCGCTTTACGAACTTCGTCATAGCCTCTGCGGACAATGGCTGGTTGGAAAGCATGGCCAGATCATAGAGCTGTTCTGCAAACATGCCGGAATGTTCGGAATCTTTGTGTTCGAACAGATATTTTACCAGAGCGTTGTTTGCATTTAAAGTCAGAGTCTGGTCTGCTGCAAACATATTCGGATCCATACCGCCCATACCGCCGGCTGCGTACATCTTCATCATATCCTGCATACGTCTGCCCTGTTCGGAGAGTGTGAGGATAGAGGCAACATCCGCATCCTTTAAGCTTTCTACTTTTACCGTAAGCTTATCGTTGTTCAGTGTCTTTTTGAACAGATCGGAAAGGGTATTGGTTTCCTCGGTCAGATCTGCTGCATCATCGGATTTTAAGGCATCTGTGACATCTGCATCAATACGCTTGAACTGATAGTGCTCGTTGCGCTGCTCTAACTGTGTGATGAAGGAAGTATCGATGTTGTGATCGAGGATTACGGCATTCATGCCCTGTTCCTTAAACATCTTGATGTATTGTCCCTGCTGAGCCTTGTCTGTTACATAGTAGATCGTGCTGCGTTCCGGCTCTTTTTCTTCCTCTTTTGCATCGTCTGACTTGGATTCTTCCGTCTTTGCATCTTCGGTCGTCTTTTCGTCGTCTTTCTTTTCGTCCTCAACAGGAACGAGAAGTTCCGGAAGTGTCTGATACTTGTCATTGATATCCTTAAAGAGGATATAATCATTCATCTTGTCACAGAACTTTGTATCTTTTAAGCAGCCATATTTGATAAACGGGCTGATATCATCCCAGTATTTTTCGTAGTTTTCTTTCTCTGTCTTGCACATGCCGATGAGCTTGTCAGCCACTTTCTTGGTAATGTACTCGGAAATTTTCTTGACAAAACCGTCATTCTGCAGCGCAGAACGTGATACGTTCAGAGGCAGATCCGGACAGTCGATAACGCCTTTTAAGAGCATTAAGAATTCCGGAATGACTTCTTTGATATTATCTGCGATAAATACCTGATTGTTGTAAAGTTTGATGGTTCCTTCAATGGAATCATACTCGGTATTGATCTTCGGGAAATAGAGGATACCTTTTAAATTGAACGGATAATCCATATTCAGATGGATCCAGAACAGAGGCTCTTTGTAATCCATAAATACCTTGCGGTAAAATGCCTTGTAATCCTCATCGGTACATTCACTTGGATTTTTGGCCCAGAGAGGATTGGTATCGTTGAGTGGTACCGGACGTTTTACAATCTTTACCTTGTCCTTGGCCGGAGAAACTTCTACGATTTCTTTTTCGCCCTTGTCGTTTTCTTTTTCCTCAGTCTTGGCCTCTTCGTGGATTTCTTCAATTACTTTATCGGTATCTTTTACATCATCCTTGTCGATCGTTTCATATTCTTCCGGGGCATTGGCCTTGGAAAGATAGATCTCGGTTGGCATGAAAGAACAGTATTTTTCAATGACTTCTCTTGCACGGTATTCGTTGGCAAATTCCAGACAATCCTCATTTAAGAAAAGTGTGATTTCTGTACCAACGGTTGTTTTGTCGCCGTCTTTCATATCAAATTCGGTACCGCCATCGCAGGACCAGTGAACAGCGGTTGCACCTTCTTTATAAGAAAGGGTATCAATCGTTACTTCATCTGCAACCATAAATGCGGAGTAAAAACCAAGTCCGAAATGACCGATAATCTGATCGTCATTGGATTTATCTTTGTATTTCTCGATGAAATCCGTTGCACCGGAAAATGCAATCTGGTTGATATATTCTTCTACTTCATCGGCAGTCATTCCAAGACCGTTATCGATAAATGTTAAGGTTTTTTCTTCCGGGTTTACGATGACCTGAATCTTTGCTTTATAATCAGCAGGAAGGGAATATTCTCCCATCATGTCCAGTTTCTTTAATTTGGTAATCGCATCGCAACCGTTGGAAATCAGCTCACGATAGAAGATATCATGGTCTGAATATAACCATTTCTTGATAATCGGAAACAGGTTGTCGCTGTCGATGGATAATGATCCGTGTTTATTTGCCATATGTTATACATCTCCTTTGTTTTCATTCACAAATGTTCGCTAATGAAATGATAAAAACCAGATTTTGTAAAAAGTCAATAGAAAATCAGCACTCTTTTTGAATGAGTGCTAACAATGAACGCGAAAATGCCGGAAAATAGCGTGTTGGTGCATTTCTAAAAACTTTCTAAACTGTAGACACTTCTTTTAAATCATGTTACTATTTATGCAGAACAGGTGATCGCGAAACTCTTTCCCGATCGCTTATTTAATGCAAAATAAGAAAAGGAGTATTACATATGTTAAAAGAAGGCGTAAAAGGAACACAGGAAATTATGGTAACAGAGGAAAACACCGCAAAAGTTATGGGAAGCGGTGCCCTGGATGTATTTGCAACCCCTGCAATGATCGCATTGATGGAAAAGACTGCATGGGAGAGTGTACAGCCGTATTTAGAGGAGGGAAGCGGAACGGTAGGAACGTTAATGAATGTAAAACATGTGGCAGCTTCCCCGGTGGGCATGAAAATTACCTGTGAAACCGAACTGACGAAAGTAGATGGCAGAGCACTGACGTTTTCTGTAAAAGCTTTTGATGAGGCAGGACTGATCGGAGAGGGCGAGCATGAGCGTTTTATTGTATATAATGAAAAATTCCAGGCAAAAGCCGATGCAAAGCTGGAAAAATAATGTTATACGATAAAGATATCCGTGAACCTCTGGCATTTTATCTGGAAGAAATTTACGGGAAAAACAGAATCCTTGAGGAACAGGTGATGGGGCAGTCACGGGCGGATATGGTCATGGTGGTACACGATGCCCTCTACGGAATTGAGATCAAGAGTGATGCGGACAGTTATGCACGGCTGGATCGCCAGGTGAAAGATTACAACTTATATTATGACTATGATCTGGTCGTGGTCGGAACCCGGCATGCGGCACATATTAAGGAACATGTCCCGGAATGGTGGGGGATCATTACGGTGGAACAGGTAGGGGATCAGGTTGATTTTTATATGCTGCGGGAGCCGCAGAGTAACCCACAGATGGACTGGAACTGTAAAATAGAGATTTTGTGGCGGCCGGAACTGGCGCATATCCAGGAACTGAACGCAATGCATGCATATAAGCAGAAAAGCAAGCGGTTTGTGGCCGATAAAATTGTCGAGACAGTTCCGAAAGAAACGCTGGCAGTCCAGCTCTCGGAAGAACTGTTCGAGCGGGATTATACAAAAATCTGGGAGACGATCCAGAACTTTCGAAAGGAAAACGGACAAAAACTGCGTCGGAGACGAAGAAGACGGAAAACAAAAAAACAGGCGTAAAGCGGGCAGAAACAGGAAAAGAATATGTCGGCAAATGTCGAAAAACGGATGACGCTCTCTGAAATTGGTGGTATAATAGTACCAGATATGGGGAAGGAAAAAGAACAGGGGTGCGACTATGAAGATAGCAGTATTTGCGACAGGATGGAACGGTGAGTACCTGCGTGATATGTATCACGGTCTGGAAAATTCACAGAAAGAATTCCATGACTCCATACATCTGTATGCAAGTTTTGGAAGACTGGGATCAGGAGACAGTTTTAATAAGTCAGAGTTTGATTTTTTTGAACTGGCAGATATGGAGGCGTACGATGGATTTTTGTATCCGAGTACCACGATCAAAGAAGGAGATGTCAAGCAGCGGTTACTCGAACGGATCATAGAAAGTAAAAAGCCCTGTGTATCTCTGGAAGAGGAGATTCCCGGGCTTTCTTTTGTCGGAATCAATCAGAGCAAAGCCATGCGGCAGATCGTGCGGCATCTTGCCGGGGTTCATGGAATCCGGACATTTGGTTTTATTAACGGGATGAAAGATACCTATGAGGCGCAGATGCGTCAACAGGGGGTAGAGTCCAAAATTCGGGAACTGGGGCTTTGTCTTATGCCGGAATGGGTGGATTATGGAAATTATGAGTACCGCTCCGGGGAAACATATGCCAGAAAAATGATTGCAGCATATGAGGCAGGGGAGGAACTCCCACAGGCGGTTATCAGCGCAAATGATCTGATGGCGGCAGCTTTTTTGCAGACCATAAAAGGAACTGCGCTCGAGGGAAAGATACCAATCACAGGGTTTGACCGGTATTTTGACGGGGAATGTTTCAGCCCGACGATGACAACCATTGAACGGCCGAGAGACCAGGTGGCATATGAAGCTGTCAGGCTTCTGCACGAACTGCATGAAAAGGCAGATGGAAAGCTGGTACACAGGGAACTTTCCTACCGGTTTTTTATCGGGAATACCTGTGGCTGCACAAAGCATGTCCCATTTGATACGGAATCGTTCCGTAACCGGATTTTCTGGAAAAATCTGCAGGAATATGACGCAAAATCCAAACTCGATTCCATGCAGGAATGGGTAACCAGCCGGATCTCTTTAGAAGAGATCATGGATGCGACGGGGAGATTCTTAGATCTGGTCGGGGCAGGAAGAGGGCAGATCTTTTTGACGGATGATCTGTTTTCCCAGGAAGCCAAAAGTTATCGAAGCTGTAAGAGAGAAGTACTTAACTGGTGCAATGAAAAGAACCGGACAGAAGAAGGCGGGGTACAGGTGTTTATGCCACTGCATTATCAGCTGCACCGGATGGGATACTGTATGGTGGCTGGTGTGGATGAGATGTTTAGGACAGGAATTCTGGAAACCTTTTTCCGCAATATCTGTTATGCACTGGAAAATTATATCCAGCGGAAGCAGTATCAGGAAGTAAATCTGAAACTGCAGAAGTTGTACCGGATCGATCAGCTGACGGGAATTTATAACCGTTTTGGAATGGAAGATCTGGGACAGAAGTTTTATGAGAAAAATTGTGAGTATCATGTCAATACAAAGTTTATATTCTGCGACATCAACCGCTTAAAATACATCAACGATACGTATGGACATAAAGCCGGTGACTGGGTCATCCGAAAGACGGGGGAAGCGCTTGGAAGGCTTACCGCGGAAGACAGTCTGCCATTTCGGTTTGGCGGTGATGAATTTTTACTGCTGACGAGAGAAGAGTCCGGGATCACCGCGGAATCCATCCGGCAGAGCATTGCCGTGGTATGTGGGGAGGAAACCTCTCCGATCCGGGAATCTTTAGAGGTCAGTATCGGTGTGATTCTTGCCCCGTGGGACAGTGAATATAATATGGATGTATATCTGAATCAGGCAGATGAGGCAATGTATGAAGAAAAGAAAATGTATCATGAAAAATATGGAGACCGGCGCAGAAGATAAAAATCAACAGACCGCCATCTATGTGATGACGCATAAGGCATTTACGCCACCACTGGACCCGTTGTATATTCCGCTTCATGTGGGAAGAGCGGCGGCTTCGTCATACAGCAGGGATGAGAAATCGTCCCCGCTGTCTTTTTGTGTGGGAGATAATACCGGAGATCATATTTCCGAAAAAAACTGTTATTACAGTGAACTGACGGGAATGTACTGGGTATGGAAAAACTCCCATGCAAAGGTAGTTGGTACCTGCCATTACCGCCGGTATCTTTTAAATGAGCAGGGAAAATTGTTTACAGAGGCACAGATTCTTTCTCTGCTGCAGCAGTATGATGTGATCACAACGAAAGAACTGCAGCTGAATTTTTCTTATTATGAGGGATTTGCTTCTCACCACAAGATTTTATATCTGGACGAAACAGCCCGTGTGATACAGGAGATTTATCCGGATTATGCGGCGGATTTTCAGCAGCTGGTGCAGCAAAAGCACACCTATTTCGGAAATATGCTGATTGCAAAAAAAGAAGTTTATGATGCTTATATGGAATGGCTGTTTTCTATTTTATTTGAAGTGGAGCGGCGCGTGAAAGTGGAAGAAGAGGATTCTTATCACCGGAGAATTTTCGGATTCATTTCGGAGTTTTTACAGTATGTCTGGATCAGGCACAACAGGCTGCGGGTGTATGCGTGTATGGTAGGCATGCTGGGAGAAAAAGCAGAGATTGCAGAAGTCCGGTGCCGGCTGGCGGAATATTTTGACCGGGCAGATGTGGATGGAGCAAAGGCATATTTTTTTGCAGGCCAAAAAAAGAACGGCCGGATCTTCTGATGGAAGCATCGGATATCACCGGAGAACTTCATCTGTGTATGGAAGTGATCGCCATAGCAGGCTTAGAGCAGCAGGCATACGGTAAAAATCTTCTGACCCGTGTGCGTGGATTCCGGAATCTGATGCAGTACTGCAATAACCTGAACCGGTATGTACTGCAGAAAAAACAGGAGATCCCGGATGCCGGTCTGCAGGAGTGGGAAGAAGAAAATGAGGTAACTCCGGTTGCCAGACAGGTCGCAGAACAGGTGATGCATGCGTCTGAGGCGGAGGCATCTGTGGTACACCGGCTGGAAAAATCAATTAACAAAATAAAAAACATCAATAAAATTGCTTAAATTTAATCATTTCCAAATGGGAGATTATGTGTTAAAATTACTCATTGAAATTGATAATATTTAATATTGGAAAAGAGGAAACATCATGAAAAATTTTGACAAGTATGAAAGACAGTATTTTCTTCCTCCAGTCTGCGAATACGACTGGGCCAAAAAAGATTACATAGAGAAAGCACCAATCTGGTGTTCCGTGGACCTGCGTGACGGTAACCAGGCACTGATCGAGCCGATGAGCCTTGACGAGAAGCTGGAGTTTTTCCAGATGCTCGTGGATATCGGATTTAAGGAAATTGAAGTTGGATTCCCGGCAGCATCAGAAACAGAGTTTATTTTTATGCGTACGCTGATTGAGCGGGATATGATTCCGGATGATGTGACCGTTCAGGTACTGACACAGGCGCGTGAGCATATCATTAAAAAAACATTTGAGGCAGTCAAAGGAGCTCCGCATGCAGTTATTCATCTGTACAATTCCACTTCTGTGGCACAGCGGGAGCAGGTGTTTAAAAAAGACAAAGAGCATATCATGCAGCTGGCTGTGGATGGTGCAAAGCTGTTAAAGAGACTTGCCAGTGAGACAGAGGGAGATTTCTCTTTTGAGTACAGTCCGGAAAGTTTCCACGGAACCGAAGTGGATTACGCAGTAGATGTCTGCAATGCCGTTCTGGATGTATGGGAGCCGGATGCCGCACACAAGGCAATTATCAATATCCCGGCAACTGTTGAGACTGCAATGCCGCATGTTTTTGCAACACAGATCGAATATGTAAGCAAGCATCTGCACCACAGAGAAAATGTGGTACTCAGTCTTCATCCGCACAACGACAGAGGCTGCGGTGTCAGTGATGCTGAACTGGGACTTCTGGCAGGAGCAGACCGTATCGAAGGCACGCTGTTTGGAAACGGAGAGCGTACCGGAAATGTCGATGTCATTACGCTTGCCATGAACATGTTTTCTTATGGCATTGACCCGAAACTGGACTTTGCAGATATGCCACGCATCCGTGAGACGTATGAGCGTCTGACGAGAATGCATGTCCATGAGCGTTCTCCGTATGCCGGAGATCTTGTCGTTTTCTGCGTTCTCCGGTTCCCATCAGGATGCGATTGCAAAAGGGAATGGCCTGGAGAGAAGAAAAAAATTAAAGACATGGACGGTTCCGTATCTGCCGATCGATCCGATGGATGTGGGAAGAACTTATGATGCCGATGTTATCCGTATCAACAGCCAGTCCGGAAAGGGAGGAATCAGTTATATCTTAAAGCAGAATTTCTCCATTTCTCTGCCGCAGGCAATGAAAGAAGAAGTCGGATATGCAGTGAAACAGGTATCGGATGAAGAACACAAGGAACTTTCTCCACAGTGGGTATACGAGATCTTTGAAGAAAACTATATGAACAAAATGCCGTACTTTACAATCGATTCTTGCCATTTCAAGCAGAATGATGGTATTATGGCAGAGACAGAAATTAACTTTGGCGGAAAGAAGACCATCGTCGATGCAAACGGAAACGGTCGTCTGGACGCCGTGAGCAACACAATCAAGCAGTTCTTCGGTATCAGCTACGAACTTTCTACCTATGAAGAACATGCATTGTCCCATGGATCTTCTTCTAAGGCAATCGCCTATGTGGGCATTACCTGTGAAGGAAAGAATTACTGGGGTGTCGGTATGGATGAGGATATTATCAAAGCGTCCATCCATGCACTGACAGTTGCTGTAAATAAATTACCGCAGATTGCACAAAATGATGGCGCACAGGATGAGCGTCTGACTGCGATGCTTAATTTTATCCAGAACAATTATCAGGGAGTAACACTTGAGAGCATGGCAGCACAGTTTCATTTGTCAGAGCCTTATATCTCCAAATATATCAAGGATAAATCAGGTAAGACATTTGGAGAGCACGTAGCCCATATTCGTATGAAACGTGCCAAGACTCTGCTGAAAAACGGTAATATGACGGTTGAAAATATTGCGGATGTTGTCGGATATCCGAGTGTTGAGCATTTTAACCGTACCTTTAAAAAATGCTTTGACAGGACTCCGTTGCAGTACCGCAATGAGAGCCGCGAGGAAAAATAAAAGCCGGAGGTGGCGTCGAATGTATGATGTAATTATTATTGGAGCAGGACCGGGTGGAAATTTTTCTGCCTATGAGCTCATGAAGCAGGATGAAAATTTAAAGATTGCAGTGTTTGATGCAGGACATTCTTTGGAACAGAGACATTGTCCGATTGATGGGGAAAAGGTAAAGAGCTGTATCAGCTGCAAGACCTGTGCAATCATGAACGGATTTGGCGGAGCCGGAGCCTTTTCGGATGGTAAATACAACATCACCAATGATTTCGGCGGTACGTTATATGAATATATCGGCAGACAGAAAGCACTTGAACTCATGAAATATGTGGATACCATCAATATGTCCCACGGTGGGGAGGGAACCAAAATGTACTCCACCGCGGGCACAGATTTAAAAAAGTGTGTCTGCAGAATAAACTGAAGCTTCTGGATGCATCGGTCCGCCATCTGGGCACGGATGTCAATTATGTGGTGCTGAAAAATCTTTATGACGAGATGAAGGAACACATGGACTTTTTCTTTGACACCCCGGTGGAGAAGATTCAGGTCAAAGAAGATGGATATCTTGTTTCGACAAAAGATGCGGAATATGCGTGCGAAAAAATGTATCGTGTCAGTCGGACGGAGCGGAAGCAAGTGGATGGAAACCGTCTGTGAGGATCTGGAAATTCCTACCAAATCCAACCGTGTGGATATCGGTGTGCGTGTAGAACTTCCGGCAGTGATCTTTTCCCATCTGACCGATGAACTTTATGAGAGCAAGATTGTTTACCGTACGGAAAAGTTTGAGGATAATGTCCGTACGTTCTGCATGAATCCATACGGTATCGTGGTAAATGAAAATACCAATGGTATTGTGACGGTAAACGGACACAGCTATGACAGCCCGGATCTTCGCACCGAGAATACAAACTTTGCACTTTTAGTTGCCAAACATTTTTCCGAGCCGTTTAAAGACAGCAATGGATACGGAGAGAGCATTGCGCGGTTATCGAACATGTTAGGCGGTGGTGTGATCGTACAGCGTTTTGGTGATCTGGTGCGCGGACGACGCAGTAATCAGAAACGTATCGAGGAGGGGCTTGTGACACCGACACTTTCCGCAACACCGGGAGATTTAAGTCTGGTTCTTCCGAAGCGAATCTTAGATGGTATCATTGAGATGATCTATGCGCTCGATAAGATTGCACCGGGTACCGCAAACGACGATACCCTGCTGTATGGTGTGGAAGTAAAATTCTATAATATGGAAGTAGAGCTGGATGAGAATCTGCAGAGCCGGTATCCGGGACTTTATATCATCGGAGATGGCAGTGGTGTGACCCATTCACTGTCCCATGCATCTGCCAGTGGTGTTTATGTGGCAAGACACATTTTAGAAAGTGAAGGAAAAGCTATTTGATCACAATATTTACAGCTCTTTATCCGGAGGCAAAGGAACTGATCCGGGCGCTTTCTTTGAAAAAAGATATGACACAGAATCATTTTCAGGTATTTTCGGATGAAAACAATCAAATACAGATTGTCATTACCGGGGCATCCGCCATTGCGGCGGCCACGGCGGTGGCAGAGTGTTCGACCAGAAGAGAACCGGATAGCGGGGATTTTCTGATCAATTATGGGAGCTGTGCCGGCAGGAAAAATATTCCTGTCGGCACTGTTTCGCTTTGTAACAAACTGACGCAAACGGTAGACGGACGTACGTTTTATCCCGATATTTTATACCGGCATCCGTTTGGGGAAGCAGAACTATACAGTTTTCCAACGGTACAGGATCAGAAATCTTTCCAACAGTTTCTGAATAAAGATGCCGGGGCGGGGAACGGGGAAAAAGGAATCCTGGTGGATATGGAGGCTGCTGCAATATATCAGGCAGGAAACTATTACTATGCGCCGCACCAGATGCTGTTTCTCAAGGTAGTAACCGATCATGGAACAACACAGGAGCCGCAGAGTGCCGGGAGTGGAGAACATTTTTCACAGATCATGGACCGGGCAGCAGAAGAGGTTTTAACATTTATCCGGCAGCTTCTGACAATGCAGGAAAAAAACAGCAGGCAGGAGAGCATGCAGGAAGCATTTAAAAGCCAGGTAGAAGAACAGGCAAAGCTGTGGCAGGAGGCATTGCATGGTTCTGAAACCATGAAAGCGCAGATCCGGCAGATGATTTTGTATCATTCACTCTGCGAAGAAAAAGAAGCATCCGGAATGCAAACCATGTCCGGATGGTACCGGGAATATGAACAGGCAGGCCGGCTGCCGGCAAAAGACAAACGGGAAGGAAAGAGGATTCTTGAAGAACTTAGAGCACGTGTGTTATAATACACGGTTTTCCCATATTTATGTGGAACGCCGCATCCGCAATCATCTGCGTACGGAACAGATCCTTTTGCGGTTTCCACAGGCACAGATTGTGGAGATTGAACATTACAAGGATGTATTTAACCGGCATGGACAGGACGGTGTCCGGCAGCATCAGGCACAGGCTCTCATTCTGGCAGAAAAAACCGATCAATTTTTTTATGAAGGAGCACCGGTCTGTCAGGATTTTGGTAATACCAATTTTTATTACTGTTCCACAATGATGAACTGCATCTATGATTGCAGCTACTGTTATCTTAAGGGAATGTATCCGTCCGGTCATATGGTGCTTTTTGTAAATATTGAAGATTACCTGGAAGAACTTGACCATATTCTGAAGACACAGAATATGTATGTGTGCATTTCTTATGATGCGGATCTGCTTGCCATGGAGGCTGTGACAGGATATGTCAGACTCTGGAGTGCATATGCTGCAAAACATGAAAACTTAAAGCTGGAAATCCGGACAAAATGTGCCGGCCATGCGATGTGGGATCTGCCCTGTCTGTCCAATGTGATCTATGCGTTTACCCTGTCTCCGCAGAAGATGATAGATGCGTTTGAGAAAGAAACACCTTCGGCGTTTGCACGCATAGTCTGTGCCGCGGAGGGACTTAAAAAAAGGATTTCCGGTGCGCCTGTGCTTTGATCCGATGCTGTATCTGCCGTCCTGGAAGACCGATTATCTGCAATTGCTAAGTCAGATTGACCGTATTTTTGGTGACCGTATGTTGCATGACGGCTGGGAGAAACTGGTTGATGTAAGTGTGGGAACGTTCCGGATTTCACAGGAATATATGAAAAAACTCCGGCGGGTAGAACCTTTTGCACCAGCGGTACAGTATCCTTATGTCAATTGCAACGGGGTATATCAGTATCCACCGGAATTATTAAAGGAAATGGAAAGTTTTATGATCACGGAATTAACACAGAGAATGGACAAGGAGAACATATATCATGAGTAAGGCAGCGATTGTAACCGGTGCCAGTTCCGGAATCGGACTGGCAATCAGCCGGGTACTCTGTGAGAAAGGGTATGAAGTCTACGGATTTGGACGGGATTTTGCAAAAGAACAGACAAGGAAATTTGTAGAGCAGACCGCGGCATTTCATCCGGTAGAAGGCGATTTATTAGAAGAACAGAAATTATGCGATGCGGTGAAAGAGATCACAAAAACGGCAGACATTGAGGTACTTGTCAATGCGGCCGGGGTTGGTCATTATGGTCTGCATGAGGAACTGACTCCCAAAAAGATACAGGCTCTGGTTCGTACAAACCTGGAGATTCCCCTGCTTCTGACGAACCGGCTGCTTCGGGTGCTGAAGAAAAATCATGGATATATCATCAATATCTCGTCCGTGACGGCCAAGCAGAGCAGTCCGCATGGCTGTGCCTATGCGGCAACCAAGGCGGGACTGTCCAGCTTCGGAAAGAGTCTGTTTGAGGAAGCACGCAAGTACGGTGTCAAGGTGACAACGATTCATCCGGACATGACAGATACCAATCTGTACCGGGATGCGGATTTTACCTGTGGGGAGGAGCCGGAAAGTTATCTGCTGCCGGATGAAGTGGCAAAGGCGGTTGCCTATGTGCTTGACCAGCGGGAGGGCATGGTTGTGCCAGAGATTACGCTGCGGCCGCAGCTGCACCGCATTGCAAGAAAGTAGGATGAAAATGGGAAAAGAATTAAGTATACGAACTGCATCTGCGGAAGATGCCGCAGGATTGCTGGAAATTTACCGGCCTTATGTAGAACATACGGCGATCACATTTGAATATGAGATCCCGACCGTCGGAGAGTTTGAGGAAAGGATCACGAATACATTAAAACGGTATCCGTATCTGGTGGCGGAAAAAGACCATGAGATGGTCGGATATGCCTATGTCAGTCCGTTCAAAGAGCGGGCAGCTTATGACTGGTCGGTGGAGACGTCCATCTATGTACGCAAAGAGGCAAAGCAGCAGGGCATTGGACGCAGATTGTATGACAGACTGGAACAGATTTTACGGCAGCAGGGGATTTTAAATGCCAATGCCTGTATGCCTATCCGCAGATCGAGGACGAATATCTGACAAAAGACAGTGTCCGGTTTCACGAAAAGCTGGGATATGAAATGGTGGGAAACCTTTCATCAGTGTGGATATAAATTCGGCCGCTGGTATGATATGGTCTGGATGGAAAAGATGATCGGGGAGCACAGAAATGACCAGCCGGCGATGATTCCGTTTCCGGAGATTGGAGACCGGATAGGATGAAAGTGACAATCGCACAGACACTGCAGCATTATGAGAAGAAAAACCTGCCGAAAGATATTTGTGCCGGAATTATCATTATGGCCGTTTCCATCCCGATTTCCATGGGATATGCGCAGATTGCCGGTCTTCCGGCGGTATACGGTCTGTATGGATCGGTGTTTCCGATCCTGTTGTTTGCACTGTTTTCGACTTCACCACAGTTCATTTTTGGTGTGGATGCAGCTCCGGCGGCACTGATCGGAGGAGCGCTGATTGATCTGCACATAGAAAGCGGTTCAGAAGCAGCACTTAAAGTTGTGCCGGTCCTGACTCTGTTTGTGGCCGTGTGGCTTCTGGCATTTTATCTGATGAAAGCGGGAAAACTCGTGAATTACATATCTGCACCGGTGATGGGCGGTTTTATTACCGGAATCTGCACGACGATTATTCTCATGCAGGTACCGAAACTGTTTGGCGGGACTGCGGGCACCGGAGAACTTTTGGAGCTGGCCGGACATATCGGAAATACACTTGGACAGATCCATGTTCCGTCCCTTATAATGGGTGTGATTGCACTGGTAATTCTGCTGGCGGCAAAGAAACTGATACCAAAATTTCCGATGGCGGTCGTACTGATGGCGGTTGGAGCACTTATGACAAAGTTTCTTTCGGTCAGGGAGTGGGGCATACAGACATTAAGTGCTGTGCAGACGGGACTTCCGCGGTGGAAGGCGGTGGATCTGTCTACAGTGCCGCTTAAAGATGCCATAACGATCAGTCTGTCGGTGGCAGTAGTGATTATGGCAGAGACTCTTCTGGCAGAAAATAATTTTGCCCAGAAAAACCGCTACCGGATCAACGACAATCAGGAATTGCTGGCATTTTCCCTTGGAAATTTTGCAGCAGCTCTGACCGGATGCTGTCCGATCAACGGGTCCGTATCAAGGACCGCAATGGGAGAACAGTATCAGGGGAAAACCCAGCTGACAGGAATTGTGGCGGGAATTTCCATGATGATTCTGCTTTTGTGCGGAACAGGATTTATCGGATTTCTTCCGGTTCCGGTGCTTACCGCGATTGTGATCTCCGCATTGCTTGGAGCCACGGAATTTGAACTTGCAGTCCGTTTGTGGAAAGTCAGCCGCACGGAATGTCTGATCTTTTTTGGTGCATTTTTTGGAGTGCTGCTGCTTGGAACCATCAATGGTGTTTTGATCGGCATCATGCTTTCCTTTACCGAGATGATTATCCGTACGGCAAAACCGGCGCGGTGTTTTCTTGGCATACAGACCGGACACAGTCATTTCCGGGACCTGAAAGAGAGCAGTTCCATCCATGCCGTGGAGCATGTGGTCATTTACCGGTTCAGCAGTAATCTGTGTTTTGCCAATGTTTCGGTATTGCAGAAAGATATTGAGGATGCCATCCGCGAGGATACCCGTGCGGTGATTTTAGATGCGGGAGGCATCGGGAGTATTGATATTACGGCGGCAGACTGTCTGGAGCGGCTTTATGGCTCCCTGAAAGAAAAAGGTATCCGGTTTTATATGACGGAACATATTGCGGAGGTGAACGAATAGCTGCGCAGACTCGGACTCGGGTATATGGTGGAGGAAGGCTGCGTGCGCAGAACCATCCATATTGCACTTAAGGATATGGGGATACGTCGTCCGTATCCGCTGGAGGGCGGTGTGGACAATGTTGAAAAAAGCGCCTCCCGGAAGCGGGCAGATAACCGGGTGCAGGAATTTGTCTGGGCATTTGGTTCGGAGGCAGAACAGGAAATGGAAAAACAGATTGCCCGCCAGATTGCGCATCTGACACCGGATAAGGATGTGGAGGAGCTGATTCACGGACGCTGGTCCCATATGGAGGCGCTGGATGAGGATGAATGGCTGGAGCATCTGGAAGAACATTTAAAGGAAATTGTCAATATTTCCGGGAAAGATGAGGAGACACTGGCAAAAAGGCTGGAAGAACACCGGCAGGAAGTACATGACCGGATTGCACAGGAACATCCGGAACTGGCAGAACGTTTCCGGGAATGCAGACATCTGCTGGATGAGCATCTGCGGGAGCGCAGGCCGGAGGTATACGAACTGGTAATCAGACTTCGCGAAAAAAAGGATCAGGCATAATGATATTTTTTGCGGTTTCTGACAAAGAAGGTTACCGTGAGCCCTAACGTGAGAAGTTCTGCTACTGCCACGGCACTCCAGATTCCGTTGATGCCGAGAAGCAGTGGCAGAAGGAGTACGGCAGCCAGCTGGAACACCAGTGTCCGCAGAAAAGAGATTGCAGCAGATATCAGTCCGTTGTTTAATGCCGTAAAAAACGAAGAACCGTAAATATTAAATCCATTGATCAGATAGGCAATACAGTAAATACGGAAACCGTTTTGGGTCATGGAAAACAGATCCGCATCATATCCGACAAAGATGGCGGCCAGAGGTCTGGCGATCAGCTGCGCCAGAATAAACAGCATGAGTCCCCAGATTCCGATGAGCCGCAGACTTTTTCCGAACAGATTTTTTAATTCGTCATGGTTGCCCGCTCCGTAGTGATAGCTGACAAGCGGCGCACTTCCGATGGAATATCCCAGAAAAATTGCAATAAAAATAAAGTTTACATACATGATCGTTCCAAACGCAGCCACACCGTTTTCTCCGGCAAGATTCATAAGCTGAATATTGTACAGAGAGTTTACAATGGAACTGGAAAGGTTGGTCATCAGTTCGGACGAACCGTTTCCGCAGGCGCACAGAAAAATTTTCCCGTTAAAGTGTGTGCGCCCGAGTTTAAGAAGGCTGGAATTTTTGCGTGCAAAATAAAGGATCGGAAACAGACCACCGATACATTCGCTGGTGACCGTTGCGAATGCCGCACCGGCCAGACCGATCTGGAACACTCCTACCAGTAAAAAGTCCAGAACCATATTGGTGACACCCGCGATGACGATGACACCAAGACCAAGTTTTGGTTTTTCTGCGGTGACAAAGAAACTCTGGAATACGTTCTGGAGCATAAAGGCCGGCATGGAGAGCAGCGTAATGCGGGCATAAAGCACACAGTTTGTCAACAGCGCACCGTCGGCACCAAGCCCACGGGCAATCAGCGGGGAAAAGAGGATGCCGAGCGCGGAGAGGACAATGCCTCCGATCAGCGTGAGGTATACCAGCATGGAAAAGTATTCGTTTGCCTGCTCTTTTTTGCCTTCGCCCAATGTCTTTGCAACGATCGCGCTTCCTCCGGTACCGATCATGAAGCCTAAAGCGGAGATTGCCATGAGAAACGGCATGATCAGATTGACGGCGGCAAATGCAGTCTTTCCGACGTAATTGGAAACAAAGAGCCCGTCCACTACACCGTAGATGGAAGTAAAGATCATCATGACGATGGAAGGAAGGACGAAGCGCAGCAATTTTTTGTAAGTGAAATGTTCGGATAATTGTATCTTCATATAAAATCCCCCTGTTGTGTGTAGATAGATAAATATACAGTATAGCCGTATCCCGGATTTTCGTCAAGAAAATTTGATATTTTGGAGGCTTTATGCGATAATTTATGCGGTTGATCTGACATTACCGGAGTCAGACGCGGACAAAACAATGACAAGATCAGGAAAAGAGAGAATCAATCATGATACAGGATATTTATCCAATGAAATTAGACAATGCATTTGAAATGAAAGAACCGGATGCCGACAGCAGGATACTGGCATTTCGTGATCGGACGGTTTATCTGAAAAACGAGGGGGAGATCACATTTCTTAAGTATCACGTGTGGGTGGAATACTGTAAGACACATCACAAAAAAGTGCCCGGACTGGTATATCTGTTTTCCGTGGATGACATATCTTTTTTATCTGACAGAGCTTTATGAAGATGTGGAAATTCCGGGATTTATGTATCATAAACTGTTTGCGGTCCGGTCCATGAAACCGAAGGAGCGTGTATTTGCCGCAACAACGGCATGGCATCTGTATGTGTGGTACCGGGATAATCAATTCTGCGGCAGATGCGCACATCCGCTTGTACACAGCCGCACGGAGCGCATGTTGCAGTGTCCGGTCTGTAACAATATGGTTTTTCCGAAGATTGCGCCGGCAGTCATCATCGGACTGACAAATAACGATCAGATCATGATGACAAAGTATGCAGGTAGGGAATACAAACGGTATGCGCTCATTGCCGGGTTTACGGAAATCGGGGAAACCGCGGAAGAAACTGTCCACCGGGAGGTGATGGAAGAAGTCGGGCTGAAAGTGAAAAATATCCGTTATTATAAAAGCCAGCCATGGGGCTTTGACAGTAACCTTCTGATGGGATTTTTCTGCGATCTGGCAGAAGAAGGTGAGATCCGGCTCGAAGAGGAGGAACTGTCACTTGCCGAATGGGTAGATTACCGGGATGTGCCGGATGATCCGGAGGGATTAAGTCTCACTAGGGAGATGATGACCTATTTCCGGAAGCAGCGCGAACAGGGGGTAAATCCCTGACCGGATTTTCTGGGCTTTTTCCAGAAACGATTCCCGTTGTTTTCATAGTATCTATCCTTTACAAATTGTGATATTATTATTTTCGACAAAAATATGTTTATTTTATGAAAAAAGAGAAATTTTTTAACGAGGTAATAAAATGAAAGATCTTACAAAAGGAAAACCTTCCCGATTAATACTCGCTTTTGCGCTTCCGATTTTTCTGGCCAATCTGCTGCAGCTTACATACAGCCTGGTGGATACCCGGATTGTCGGATCGTTTCTGGGGGAAGATGCACTTGCGGCTGTCGGTGCCACAAGTTCACTGAGCAATCTGATCATCGGCTTTCTGATGGGGCTTTCCAACGGGTTTGCCATCATCACTGCACAGCGGTTCGGAGCAAAGGATCTGCGCGGGGTGAAAAAATCGTTTGCCATGTCACTGACACTCGGAACTGCCGTTGCTGCGGGACTGACGGTTCTCGGTCTGCTTTTTCTGCAGCCGATTTTACGCTTTTTAAATGTACCGGAAAATTTAAGGACAATGGCGGGTTCTTATATTGTAATTATTATTGCGGGATTGATTGCAACATTTCTTTATGATGCCTGCGCTGCTGCACTGCGTGCACTCGGAGATACCATTACGCCTTTGGTGATTCTTGCAATCTCTGTCATATTGAACATTGCGGGGGATCTCTTTTTGTGGTCGTTTTAAAAACGGGGGTAAGGGGAGCCGCGGTTGCCACGGTTTCGGCACAGGCGTTGGCGTTTGTGATCTGCTGGATCTATATGATAAAACGGTATGAACTGCTCCGGTTGTCCGGGGACGATTTCAAAGAGCCACAGCCGCAGATGATCCAAAGCATGCTAAGCGCGGGTCTGTCCATGGGGTTTATGAGTTCCCTGATCAATATCGGTTCCCTGACGCTGCAGACGGCAATCAATAAACTGGGACAGAACATTATCGTTGCACATACCGCAGCCCGCAAAATATCGGAAATGTTTATGATTATGTTTACGGTATTCGGACAGACGATGGCAACATACTGCGGACAGAATCTTGGAGCAGGACGGATTGACCGGATAAAAAAGGGAATCGGGCTTGCAATTTTATATACCTGTATCTGGTGCAGCTTTACCATTGTTGCAAGTTATACAATCGGAGACTGGCTGGTTTACATGGTAACTGGAAGCAAAAATGCCGAAGTATTGAAGAATGCAACCAATTATCTGAAGTTTGATACGCTGTTTTATTTTGTCACGGCAGTGATATGTGTCGTCCGTAATGCCATGCAGGGGCTGGGAGACCATATTACACCGCTGGTATCAAGTTCACTGGAAATGATCGGCAAAATCGTGATTGCAGCAACACTCGTTCCGTGGTTTGGCTACACAGGTGTAATCGTGGCGGAACCACTCGTATGGTTTATTATGGTCATTCCTCTGCTGATACAGATTTTCCGCATGCCGGTTTTAAAAAATAATATTTTAACCAAATCTTAGGAAAAATTTGCTGGTTTTTCCTTCTAGTGTATGATAATATGGCATACATATATAAATTGTATGAAAATATACCGGAAGAAGGAGGGATTGTTTGGAAAAGAGAAAAGAAAAAGCAAAAGAATCCATACAGGCAGTATTGCCGATTCTGTTCATTGTATTGTTACTGAGTTTTACAGTGGCACCGGTGTCCGCCAGTATTCTGCTGGAATTTATGATCGGTGCGGTGTTTGTAATTATAGGCATGCTGTTTTTTTCCATGGGTGCCGAAATGTCAATGTCTCCTATGGGGGAACGTGTAGGAGGCAGCATGCTTAAAACCAAAAAATTATGGGTGATCCTCCTTCTAGGCTTTTTTCTCGGGGTCATCATTACCATTTCAGAACCGGATCTGCAGGTGCTTGCCGCTCAGGTGCCGTCGGTGCCGAATATGGTGCTGATTCTTTCGGTGGCAGCCGGGGTTGGCGCATTTCTTGTTGTAGCACTGCTTCGTATTTTATTTGGAATAGCGTTAGCCCCGTTATTAGTTGTGTTCTATGGTGTGATATTTGTGATCGCAAGGTTTGTTCCGGATAATTTTCTGGCGGTGGCGTTTGATTCCGGAGGTGTGACGACCGGACCGATGACGGTTCCGTTTATTATGGCACTTGGTGTTGGTATTTCTGCAATCCGAAATGATAAGCATGCGGAAAACGACAGTTTCGGACTGGTTGCACTGTGTTCGATCGGTCCTGTTCTTGCGGTATTGCTCCTGGGACTGGTATATCCTGCCCAGGGAAGTTATGTGGCAGCGGGCGTGCCGGAAGCTTTCAATTCTGTGGAACTTGGCCGGCTGTTTTTATCCGAAATTCCCTATTATCTCAAAGAAATTGCAGGTTCCCTGCTTCCAATCGTTTTCTTTTTTGGAATTTTCCAGCTTGTTTCCATTCAACTACATAAAAAGACATTGATTAAAATCTGTGTGGGACTGCTTTACACGTATGTCGGACTGGTACTTTTCCTGACCGGTGCCAATGTCGGATTTATTCCCGCAGGAAACTATCTTGGAACCGTTATGGCATCACTGCCGTGTCCGTGGATTTTAGTCCCAGTCGGAATGGTGATCGGATATTTCATTGTCAAGGCAGAGCCGGCCGTCTATGTCCTGATGAAACAGGTAGAAGAACTGACCGATGGGGATATTTCCGGAAAAGCGATGCAGATCAGCCTTTCGGTTGGTGTGGCTGCTTCGGTCGGGCTTTCCATGCTGCGGGTGCTTACCGGAATTCCGATTATGTATTTTTTAATTCCCGGGCTATGCCATTGCACTGTTTCTGACGTTATTTGTTCCGAAAATCTTTACCGCGATTGCGTTTGACTCCGGAGGTGTGGCATCCGGTCCGATGACGGCAACTTTTCTGCTGCCACTGGCACAGGGCGCTTGTACGGCAGTAGGCGGCGATGTGGTAAAGGATGCCTTCGGCGTGGTAGCGATGGTTGCCATGACTCCGCTGATTACGCTGCAGGTTCTCGGGTTGATCTATAAGATTAAGAGTAATAAAAAGGAAGAAATGGCAGAACAGCCATTCCTGCAGGCAGAGGATGTGTTTGCCGGGTATGCGGATGATGCAATTATAGAATTATAGAAAAACAGGAAAGAGGAGCGGACAAATGAGTGAGATCTATATGATGGTTACGATCTGCAATCGAAAACAGATGCAGAAATTTGTGAAGTTTTATAAGCAAAATCACGTGGATACTGGAAATATTTCTCTTGCCATGGGAACAGCGGCCAGCGATGTACTGGATTACTTCGGACTCGAGGAGGATGAGAAAGGCATTCATTTTTGTCTGGTCACACGTCCTACCTGGAAAACCGTGAAAAAGGGATTGCAGACGGAACTGAAAATTGATGTGCCCGGGACGGGAATTGTCTTTCTGATACCGCTTAGCAGTATTGGCGGAAAACAGCAGCTGAAATTTATGCTGGGAGAACAGGAATTCGAGAAAGGGGAGGAGACAACGTTGAAGGAGACAAAACATGAGCTGATCATTGCAATTGCCAATTACGGATACAATACGCAGGTGATGCGTGCGGCAGAAGAAGGCGGAGCCACCGGGGGAACGGTTTTTCACGGGAAAGGTGTCGGAATGAAACGGGCAGAACAGTTTCTCGGCGTATCGCTGGTTTCCGAAAAAGAAATTATATTTATTGTTACGAAAACGGAACAGAAAAATGCGATTATGAAATCCATCATGGAAAAAGCCGGAATCGGGACAAAAGCGGGAACCATTGCGTTTTCTCTTCCGGTTACCAGCACAGCCGGACTTCGGATTATCGAGGATTCCGGAGAATGTGAAGAGATTTAGATCACATTCCACAAATTTATCCGACTAAAATTAGCTAAAAATATAATTGATATAAACATAAAATTATATTAAAATAATTTTATTAAGAATAGAAAATGAGCTAACTTTAATTGAAATGAGCTAAGGGGCGGATAGATATGACAAAAACAAGGAAAACCATAGGCGTGATGGTCGGAGGCATCACAGACGATTTTACACGTTTTTTGTGTAAAGGTCTGAGGGAGGCAGCAAAAGAGCAGGATGTCAACATGGTAGTGCTTCCGGGAAAATTTTTTAGACCGTGATTACGCGCAGAACACGGATATTATGTATGAATATCAGTATGATACCCTGTTTTCGAGTGTACAAAAAGGCCGTCTGGACGGGATTATCGTAGCGGCAAACTGTATTGGCTGTTACACGACGAAAGAACGTATGGTTGAATTTATGCATCACTATGATGGAATTCCATGCGTTCTGGTTTCCTCTGATCTGGAAGGATATGTAAATGTCAGTTATGACAATGACCGTGGAATCCGGCAGGGAATTGATTATCTCGTGCAGGATCTGCATTACACAAAAATCGGAATGGTAGGCGGACCGAAGGAAAATTCCGATGCAATGGAGCGCAAAGCTACGTTTGAGAGTGCACTCTGGAAGAACGGTATCTTACCGCAGGAAAAACGGTATGTGGAAGGGGATCTGACGGGAAATGCGCATAGCACCTATGCCAGACTTCTGGATGACAATCCGGATCTGGAAGCCGTTTTTTGCGTCAATGATGAAACTGCAGCCGGATTTTATGAAGAACTGAAGGCGCGGGGCTTATGCCGGGAAGGGATATCTCGGTTTTCGGGTATGATGATACGGAGTGGTGTTCCCAGATTTATCCGACACTTTCTTCGGTACGTGCGGATGTGTCAAAACTTGGCAGCAAAGCATGTGAACTGTTATGCCGGATGATGCAGGGAGAAAAAGTCTCTTCTGTGCGCCTTCCGACCGATCTGGTGGTCCGGAATTCGTTTTGCCGGGGAAATCAGGAAGAAGTGGATGCGCGCAATGATGTGCTGGAAAAGTACGAGTCCATGAATCACTGGGCCGATGAACTGTTCGGAAAGCAGAAACGGGTAAATTTCGAAATGAAAAACTTTATTTTGAAACTGCTTTGTTTTGAAAAAGGAACCGATCAGAGTTTTGGGGAAATTCTTGCAACAATGGAATGGTTAAAGATACATAATGCATTTTTGTACATCTATGAGGAGCCGGTCATTCATCTGAATCATGAATTATTTCAGATGCCGGAGCAGCTGCTGCTGAAAGCCAGGGAACTTCATGGAAATGTAGAAAATATACCCGCCATTCATCAGAAAAAAAAGGCAAAAAATATTTTCCAGTTTTCTAGGCTGGGAATGTCTGACCGGGCATGGATGGTAACGCTTCCTCTGTATGCCAATGAAATGCTGTATGGAATTTTAGTGTGTGATCTGACCGATGAAGTGCTGGAATATGGAGAATTTTTAAGTAATCAGATTTCGGCAGCAGTCAAGATGCTGAATCTTCTGAA
>ENA-OQBD01000150-OQBD01000150.1-human-gut-metagenome-genome-assembly--contig:-NODE-150-length-40331-cov-3.990449_pt1 | contig 40331 bp, 38 predicted proteins | sample MGYA00242742_ERZ504543 | MGnify/ENA primary metagenome ERZ504543 (study PRJEB26092, sample SAMD00036239) | human gut metagenome | host: Homo sapiens | study: EMG produced TPA metagenomics assembly of...
ATGGTAACACAGTGGTATATCCTGTACCGCCTTCCGCACACATAATATAATAATATTCTCCGCGCTTTGTCAGATGAGGAGCTTCGATGCAGCCTCTGTCTGTACCGCCTCTCCAGATTCTTTTTGGATATCCTACGATTTCCTGAATTTTCCGGAGAATATTCTACCATACAGATTGCACCTGGTTTTTCATATCCTTCTCTTGTTTCCCATTCCAGCGAAACAATATACTTCTTTCCGTTGGTATCATGAAATAAAGACGCATCAAATCCGGAAGAATGCAGATAAACAGGTTTGCTCCATGGACCTTTAATATCTCTGGAACAGATCAGGAAATTGTCCACATCAAAATATCTGGCATTCATGGAATTCATTACACCATAAACTACATAAAACATATCCTCTGCTTCACAGTAAGTCAGACATGGCGCCCAGATTCCCTTGGCACTGGGAAGCTTCTTCAGATCTACTTCTTCATCATCTGTCAGCACATGTGTATATAACTCCCAGTTTTTCAGATCTCTGGAATGATAAATGGGGATTCCAGGGAACCATTCAAAGGTAGAAACTGCCATATAATAATCATCGCCTTTACGGCAGATGCATGGATCCGGATTAAATCCCGGAAGTATTGGATTTTTTATCATTTTATATTTTCCTCCTTGTATCATTCCATCACAATCCATCCAAAATCAACACTACGTCCCAGATCCCAGCTGTCCCACCCGATCCATCCGGGTGTATTTACTGTATCTGTGAGAAGTTTGTAGCTCCAGTAATAGTAACCGCTGCCTCTGTTCCATGTCTCAAACTGAGCCTTTGCCAGAGCATTATATATTTTTTTCTTTTCTCCGGCACTGACTGTCTCTTCTGAATTTCCTTCCACTCCATTCAGAACGCTCTGGCCACCTTTTGTATCACAGCCACAGGCAAGAGAATTAAACAGACACCACTCTCCACAGATAACCGGGAAATAGTTCTCCATTTCCACAATCTTTGGTTCTAATTCCTCTTTGATATATTTCTTATAAGCCTCCAGAGTCTGTTCACAGCCTTCGGATTCAGCAAACATCAGATACTGATGGGTATCCAGAATTACATTGGAATATTTTTCTTCCTGCATAAAATCTTTCCACGCCATGAGATCAAATCCATCATGGATAACCACATATTTCTCTTTCGGCATATATCTGCTGATACAATCATAAGCATCCAGATAAAATTTACGGAGAAACTCCATAGTAATCGGTGCTGATCCTTCTGCAAGTTCCGCATCAACCGGAGGATATCGATGCTGCACATCCATAGTATTCCACATCTTTTCCGTAATTGGCTCATTCAGAGGCTGGATTCCCATAAGACCTTTTCTTTCACCATATCGTTTTGCAAGACGTTCCAGTACGCCAAGCACAAATTCTACTTCATCTGGATTCTGTGCCCATTTACATATACCGCTCAATCCCCCGTTATCAAAACCATTCTGACTTAACGGAACAGTATGAAGATCAATCAGAATTGTCAGTCCATATTTTTCTGCCCAGTTAAATGCTTTATCCAGTTCCTCAATACAGCCGATAAACGGTTCTCTGTCTCCAAAAATAAAATATGGTACCGGAATCCTCACTGAATCAAGTCCCATTCTTTTGATTGTTATAAAATCACGTTCTGTAATGTATTCTGAACGATGGATCTTAATCCTTGCCTCATACACTTCCGGGGAAAGCTGGCGCGGAAGATAATATTCATCTTCCGCTGTTGTGCCTTCAAACAAAGCCGGATTCATCCATTTTTCCAGAACCAGCCAGTTTCCAAGATTAACTCCTTTAATCTTCATTTTGGCCAAACCTCCATTGTTTCCTGTTATTTATTACGTTCTTTCAGATCGGCAATAATACCGTCAAACTCTCTGTCCAGATGATAAAATTTCATAATGATCAGACCACATACATAAACTGCAATGGGAATCCATACAAAACAAATTCTGATAGATGTCAGTGCGGAAGCTGTCTGTGCCGCTGCATTTCCAACATATCCGCCAACTTCCAGAATTACCCCCAGAAGTGCAGAACCGATACCGTTTCCGATCTTATACCCAAAACTGCAGGCACTGTTTACGAGTCCTTCTGTACGATATCCTGTTTTCCACTCTCCGTAATCAATAGTATCAGATACCATTGCCCACATAGTTGCACCACCACAGGCATTTCCAATTCCTCGGATGACGCTGGAGACCACGATCATCGACATGAAACCTCCTGAGAAATTTAAGACAAGCATTCCTATAATATCCAGGATAAGTCCTATTGAAAATACATTTCTTTTTCCATATTTTTTTACCAGCATTGCAATGAAGAACATTGCCAGAATCTGTACGACGTTAAAGATTCCATTGATGGTACTTACAAGATTTTTATCCCCCAGAATATCTTTTGCATAATATACAGTTGCGCCACCGTTTACAGAATACATCAGAAAGAAAAGTGCCAGCATTCCTGTCATCATAATCCAGTATTTATTCTGAAAAAGAGCCTTGATTCCAGTCACAAAGGGAACATTTTTTTGCTACTTTCTGTTCTCCCGTTTCTGTTGCTCTTACTCTTTCTTTTGTCCCAAAGAAGGTGCAGAGAAAGCGGCAACAGAAACAAATCCAAATATAACAAATGTTTTTGTCCATGCAGATGCATTGTTTCCAAAGTATTCTACCAACGGCAATGTAAATGTATTTATTGTAAGTGTTCCTGCTGTTGCAAGCAGATTTCTGAAAATACTTAATACAGATCTCTCATATGGATCCTGTGTCATCAATGCATTTAACGCAGAATACGGTACATTGATCGCAGTATAGATGATAGTAGATACCAGATTATAAGTGATAAACACATAAACCAACTTCGGTGTAGATGTCCAGGAAGCCGGAACAGAGAACATTAGGACTCCTGATATTGCAAACGGAATACACATACGCAGAATCCATGGTCTTGCCTTTCCAAATCTGGAATGAGTACGGTCAACAATAACTCCCATGACAATATCGCTGATTCCGTCAAAAATCCTTGAGATCATCATAATCGTTCCAACTGCCATTGCACTGACTCCTGCATAGTCTGTATAATAAAACAGCAGAAATGCCGACATTGCCGTATAAATGATATTACAGCCGAAATCCCCACATCCATATGCAAATCGTTCAAAAATTTTTCCAAAGGTTAATTTACTCTTTTGGTTCATTGTTTTTCTCCCTCTTTTTATCTCCTGATTTTCCTGTTTTTTTATTTTATCACTGGCCATGGCTGTATTTTATGGTATTATAATATCATACCTTGTACAAGTGTATAAGGTATAAAAAGAGCTAATATATAGGTTAATATTCTCTTTTTATATTGAAATCCGAAAATTTTATGTTCTGATGATTTCACATTTTGATAAACAAAAGCCATATACAGTATCTACAAAAATCACTATATAAACAGGGAGAATGATAAAAATGAAGAGTAAAGAAATTTCACATGAAATTATAGATGTGCCTGTTGATACCAATGTCAAATTCCGTACTTCCACTGATCCGGGAAGCTACATCCCCATGCACTGGCATCGTGCAGTTGAAATCATTTATATGCAGGAAGGTTCTCTGGATGTAACAATAGAATCTGAAAACTTTACTATCCAAAAAGGAGACTGCATTGTGATCAACGGCAATGTTCTGCATTCTACGAAATGCACTTCGCCAAACACAGCAATCCTCCTTCAGATTCCTCTGGATTTTATGGAAAAATATATTCCTAATCCTGGGAAGCTTATTTTTCTCTTTGATTTTCGTACAAAAGATCAGAGACAACAGACCAAACAGAGTATGTTTAAGACCATTCTGGAACAGCTTCAGATCATTAATGATGTGCGCCCGGATGGATATCTGCTCCGCTTCAACAGCCTGATGTTTGAGCTTCTATTCCAGCTGTATCACAATTTTGCAGTCAAAATCCTCCAAAACAATACCAGTCAGGAAAAAAAATGACATGGACCGTCTGGAACCTGTGCTGGACTATATTTCCGAACATTACAGAGAACCCATCTCCCTTAATGAGATTGCAGAAGTCGCCTGTCTCCAGACAGGATATTTCTGCCGCTTCTTCAAGAAAAAAAACTGGGAATTACATTTCTCGAATATCAGAATGAATACCGCCTTTCCTTTATTTATCGTGATCTGATCACAACCAGAGATCCTGTTCATGTCATTCTGGAGCGGCATGGCTTTACCAATTACAAACTATTTCGCAGGATGTTCCTTGAGCACTTCGGAAACACTCCCAATCAAATAAGAAAACAGCGGGAAATATTGTAATTCACACATTATTGTGGTAAAGTAGTGTCGTGCTATTTTTCCTGAACCCAGTATCTTATCAAAGCTATAGACCGCAGAATTTACCAGATTTGCGCATCACTCAATCCGTCTGCCAATATAGTCCTTCGGGTATCAGGAAATAACAATAAAGAGGAGGGAACAAATGAAAAAATTCTATTCGTGGTACAAAAAACATATTACCGCAGCAATCTTTACCGGACTGATCCTGGGTATCATTACCGGACTGTTTCTGGCAAACCGTTTCGAACCGGTTCTTACCGTCACAAGCCTCATAGGAAGCATTTACATGAATGCCCTGAACATGATGATCTTTCCACTGGTCTTCTGTTCCATTATCATGGGTATCTCTAGCATCGGTAATGCCCGCACAACCGGCAAGATCACAGCCGGTGCCATGATCTTTTTCCTGTGCACCACAGCACTTGCCAGCCTGGCAGGACTGATCATCCCGCGACTGATCCATCTCGGTGAGGGTGTTAAATTCGAGATGGCAACTTCCGACATCCAGGCAACTGAGATGACCAGCATTCTGGACACCATCAAAAACCTGATCCCATCCAATCCGGTTGCAGCTTTCGCAAACGGAAATATGCTTCAGGTACTTGTATTCGCAGTCATCGTAGGCTTCACACTTATCGCCATCGGCGAAAAGGGTACTGCACTTCTGAAAGTCATCGATTCCTGTAACGAAGTCTGTCTGAAAGTCATCAGCACAGTTATGTACTTCACACCTATCGGTGTATTCTGTACTATCGTTCCTGTTGTAGAAGCCAACGGTACAGAAACCATCATTTCACTGGCAACTCAGCTGATCATCCTGTATGTGGCATTCTTCGGATTTGCCCTGGTCATTTACGGCGGCTCCGTGAAATTCATCGGCAAAGAAAGCCCTGTGAAATTCTTCAAAGCAATGCTTCCTGCAGCTCTGAACGCATTCGGAACCTGTTCCAGTTCAGCGACCATTCCGATCAGTAAACAGCGTATGGAAGACGAAATGGGCGTATCCAACAAGATCACAAGTATTGCCATTCCTCTTGGCGCTACTGTAAACATGGATGCCGTATCCATCCTGATGTCATTCATGATCATGTTCTTCGCCAATGCATGCGGAATTAACGTAAGCATTTCCATGATGATCATAATCCTTCTGGCAAACGTACTCCTGTCAGTAGGAACCCCGGGAATCCCAGGCGGCGCTATCGCATCCTTCGCAGCCCTGGCAACCATGGCAGGACTTCCCGCAGGAGTTATGGGCGTTTACATCAGCATCAACACTCTCTGCGATATGGGCGCAACCTGCGTCAACGTTATCGGTGATATGGCCGGATGTGTGGTTCTGAAGGAAAAAATTAAATTGGAAGATTAAACGCAAAAAGAAAAGCTATTGTTTCTAATCGATTTAATGCCAAAAAGTTGCTGTGCATTTCTATAACTGAAACGCACAGCAACTTTTTTATTTACAGCAATCTTTTTCGTCATGTTAATCTACACCGAATAACTGCTCCTAGTTTATTGGTTAGACTGCTATCTGGCTCTATTTCTTTAATCCGGTTGTAACCTTGCAGTTAGTTACCTTAAGGCTTCCTTCAGAAGCAAAGAGTGACAGGCTTTCTCCCGGACGTTTATATGCTCTTGCATTTAATGCAACACCGTCTACATAGATTGTAGCAATTGTATCATCTACGATCATTTTGATATTATACTTCTTACCGGGGTATCCAGCTCAAGCGGTCTTTCAAGTCCAATATTCTGATTTGCAGGCCATGGCCAGTTTGGTTTTTTCTCAAATACATATCTGTCTTCTGTTACATTAAATACGAACTGATAAGATTCAGCTTTATCCTCATCTTCATAGAATCTCACACCGAAAGTTCTGGTTCCTTCTGTGAATTCCACATCTGCTTCGAATTTGAAGATATCTCCTGTATCTTTTGTAACTACTTTTTCTGTACTCTTAGTTGGAGTATCAATTACAAAATCTTCTGTTTTTTCTTCTTTATCAAATGCATTCCATACAGTTTCTGGAATTCTTACACCAAGGGTTCCATCTTCTCTCTGGTAAACCTCATGTGCCATAAATGTTCCTGCCCAGATGAAGTTATTGTCATCATCATCCTGATCCTTGGTAGCAACCCAGCCAAAGAGGATTCTCTGTCCGTTCAGTTCAAAAGTACGTCCTGCATAATAAGATCTGCCGTCAAATGCATCATCTTTCGGTGCGATCCATGGACCTTCCAGACTCTTGCTCATACGGTATACCATTTTACTTCTGTCACTGTATTCTGTCACAATATGATACCACCAGTCACCAATCTTAAATAAGTCCGGCATCTCATGCATAGTATAGAGATCCGGCGCCCAGAAATCTCCTTCAAACTTCCAGTTTTTCAGATCTTTGGATGTGAATTTAACAGTTCTTCCTGTCTGTCTTGTCTTTGGTCCCTGTAATCTTGCGCCAAGGATCAGCAGATACTGATCATTTTCCTCATCGCGGATCACCCATGGATCTCTCCAGTCATCCGGGTCATAGCCTTCCTGTGGAGTGAAGGTAAGTGCATCCTGAGTTTTGTGCCATGTTACAAGATCATCACTGTATGCATGCATCAGAACCTGAGATGGTTTTCCAAGTGCCGGATAATCACGGTTATAACCTGTATAGAAAATATGATACTGTCCTTCTGCCTCGAAAACACTTCCTGCAAAGATAAACTGATCCTGTTCTTCATCTGTTCCTCTCGGAATTGCCACGCCTTTATCTTCGTAATGTACAAAGTCGGAAGTTGTTGCCAGATCCCAACCAAAGGGTTCTCCAAATGGTCCCGGTTTTCTGGTATCTCTCTGATGATATAAATAGAATTTATCTCCATGTCCAAATGGCATGCAATCGCCAAACCATGTTCCCGGGAACTGATAGTATAATTTCTGCATAGTCTTAATCTCCTTTTTTATACTTTATTTCACTTTACAGGCCTGCTTGTACTTTTCCGGCAAGCCTGTTATTTACTCATAAATCAAACTACTGTTATCAGGTAATTCTTGCATATTATCAACCTTTTACTGCACCTGCTGTCATACCTGCCAACATCTTCTTGCTACTGAAGAAGTAGAAAATAAATACCGGAAGTACTGTTACAGTGATGGCTGCAAATGTACCACCCCAGTCTGTCAGTCCCATGCTTCCTACGAAGTCATTTAAACCAAGTGTAATGGTTTTCATATCTGTAGATCTGGTAAATGTATAAGCATTAATATACTCATTTCCAGCAGAATACTGCCTGCATGGTTGCTACTGTGATAATAGAGTTCAGTGACATCGGAACCACCATCTTAAAGAAACATCCTATCGGTGAACATCCATCAATGATCGCTGCTTCCAGCATTTCTTCAGGAAGAATTTGCTAAATGAATAAAACAGCTGAATGGAATAAGACAGTGAAAAAGCAATCTGTGGCAAAATAATTGCCGGGTATGTATTGATCAGTCCCATCTTATTAAAAATAGTAAACAATGGAATCAGTGCAACCTGCATAGGAAGCATCAATCCAAGAAGGAAATAATTAAGGACAAATTTTCTGCCTTTGAATTTGATTTTGCTTAATGCAAATCCAGCCATCAGTGCAAATAAAAGCAGAGGAATCAGTACACCGATCAAAACAATGATACTGTTTTTAAAATAAGTCAGCATATGGCTTTTTTGTAAAAACATTGATAAAGTTTGTCAGCACCCATTTTGACGGGAGTGCATATGCCGGTAACTGTCTGAAATCATCCAGTGACTTAAAACTTGAAGTAAATACATAGAAGAAAGGATAAACCTGCATCACAACAAGGATTAATGCGATAACCCATTTAATGATGCTCGGAATGGTTGTTTTTTTCTTTTTCATTCGTCATCCCCTCCTCCTGTAAATTTACGGAATAACATTCCAACTACCATACAGATGATTACGATCATGATCGCTACAGAACTTCCGTAACCATATTTCATACTGCTGAACGCCTGTTTATACATATAAGTTGTCATAAGTTCAGAAGCATTTCCCGGTCCTCCATGTGTTAACAGATAAGAGAACTCGAAAGATCTCAGGGAACCATTCAGTACCAGCAGACAGTTTGCAATGATAACCGGTTTAATATAAGGAATTCTTACATAAAGATATTCCTGCCATGTTGATGCTCCATCGATCAGTGCTGCTTCTCCCAGTTCATCCGGAACACCGATCAGTGCTGCATAAAAGATAACCATATACAGTCCCAGGTATTTATATGCTTCTACAAAAGCTGTTACATAAAGTGATACTTGAGGGTTAGAAATCCATTCCATTAACTTCCAAGATGGATTAATCAGTGATAACACCTGATTTACGATACCTGTAGGTGTTACAGATAATAATTTAGTAAAAATCTGACAAATTGCCACCGATGATATAACTACAGGAATATAATATAAAGTCTGTAATGCAATCCTACCATTTTTTTATTCTACTCAAGAGTATTGCAAATAATAATCCTCCAAATACCTGAATTGCCACATTAATTACAGTATAAACAAGAGTATGCCCTATTGTAGCTCTGAAAACTTCATCCTGCGTAACAAGTTCTATATAGTTTTTTAATCCTACAAATACTTTCTCTCCAACACCACTCCAGTCAAAAAAGCTATAATAACCAGCCCATATGATGGAAACAATTACAAATGCTGTATAAATAAGAAATGCTGGAAAGATGAATAAAAGGATGACTGACTTTTTTCCAAATGCTTTCTGCACAATTCTCCCTCCTCTCTTTCTCTGAAAGAGACTGACAAGGCAGCTGTCAGTCTCTGTTTATTATTATTGAAAAATCACTTACTTTTTACAAAAGAATCACAGGTTTCGATAAATTCATCCGGAGTGGTAATTCCCTGAGCCAGTTTCTGCTGTTCATCTGCAATTTGGGTCAGATTTTCTGAATCAAGCTTATCATCCCATGAGGTCCATGCTGTTTCAGCATTTTCAAATAACGGCTGAAGATCATAGAAAAGCTGTGGAAGTCCTTCTGGAATATCATCGTTAAACGGTGAGAAAATATTTCCTTGTTGTAACAAGCCTCTGAATAATGTTCACATGCATAATCAAAGAATTCCTGCATAGTGTCGTCATATGTAGCCTTATTATATCCAATACCAAATCCTGCGTGAATTGGAATATTTGTCTCCATATTATCCATTTCTTCTGTGTCAGGCACAGGGAAAAATCCTATCTGACCTGCATCATACATATCCTCAGCAAGATTGATCTGACCTGAACCACTGTAGAAAATCCCACCAGTGCCACCATAGAATAAGTCTGTGGCTGAAGTGTAATCTACACTTGCAAATCCTGGTTCAAAATATCCTTTTGTTCCAAGATCATAAACCAGATTTACACCATATTTGGCAGCTTCATTTTTGCCAAAAGAGTCTGTTCCAGCCTGATATCCAGTGATAAATTCCGGACCTGTTACTCTCCATGGAGAGAATGAAAGATATCTCATAATCTGCCATACATCTGAACCACCGATAATAACCGGAATTTCTCCTATATCCGCAAGTTTCTGACAGTCTTCTTCAAATTCTTTCCATGTTGTCGGAGTTTCTTTAATACCGGCTTTTTCAAAGAGATCCTTCCTATACATAAAGAATTCACAATATAATCCCTGTGGGAAAAGATACAAATTACCATCATCTGCATCTGTAAGGAAATCTCGTACCGCACCATTCATCTTATCCGCATATCCATTTCGATCTAACTCAGCACCTAAATCCACTAATGCATCAATGTCTTTACATGCTTTAGAAAGTGTTCCATTGGGGCATCCGAAGATATCTGGTAATGTATCACTATTGATATACATCTGTAATTTCGTAAAATAATCTTGTTTATCATTAACCATTTCTATTTCATAGTCAATGCCTTTCTCATCACAGAAATTTTTCAACAAATAGTCATAAACCTGATACTGTTCTGTCGATTCTGTTGAGTTTAATAAAGCAGTAATCTTCGTTCTTTTTCCATCGTCCGATTTCTTCGCAGAAGCTGTAACTGCTCCCATGCCTGTCAGAAGACTGGCTGTCATAGCTGCCGTCATGGCAAGTGATAACACTTTTTTCATGTTCCTCATTTACTTGTTTCCTCCTTTTAATTTGTGTTTCCTCGTTCTTGATGATTTTATTTTAGTCTTTCTGCCTTTTATAAACAATTGGAAATAAAAGTAAAAATAGGAGATTTGTGCACAAATTTTCGATTGTGCACAAATCTCCTATTCTATCGTCTGGCAGATAAAATCATCCGCCTAGCCGCTTACCTGATTCGGTTAAATAACTTATCTGATACAGTTGGCCTCGTTGTTTATATGTGTTTCCTGAATTCATTAGGTGTAATGCCGTAACGCTTTTTGAATACTTTTATGTAGTATCCAAAGTCTTTGTATCCTACCATTTCTGCGATTTCATATTGTTTATATTTATTATCTGCAATCAGTTTCTCCACCTGTTGAAACCGGACATCTGTCAGATATTCCAGAAAACTCTTTCCGGCATATTTCTTAAGAAGGCGGCTGATATAGGTTCTGCTTACATGGAATTTCTCAGTCAGATCATCCATAGATAAATCTCCTGAATAATTCTTCTCAATGTAAGAAAGAACACTCTGAACCAGCTTCCGGTTCCGTTCATCAGTTCCTTCTGTATTCTGTTTAATCAGCGTTCCAAACAGATTCAGCAGACAATTCAACACCTCTTCTGTGTTCTCGCACTGACAGATTCTTTTTATTCCATCCTGAAGCACAGAAAGATTCCAGTTTTTATTATGAATTTCACTGTCAACTGCACAGATATATGGAAATTTCATACATCCCAAAAGTAAATCCATTGCTGCAAATTTCACCGGAGATACATCTCCCGGTGCGTTTCGAAACATCTGGTGAAGTTCATCCTCCGCTTTCTCAAAACTGTCCTGAAACAAAGTCATCATAAAATGTGTTTTTTCACCGGAAGTAATCACAAAGTCTGTCTGTTTTTCATATTGCAGATCTTCGTATCTGAGTATGATATTCGTACCCAGATAAACACATTGCCTGCATGCTGTCTGTGCCTTACGGTACTGTGCATTTGCCTGATATTCATCCACTTCTACATCGCTCAATCCAAAATTCATATGTGCTTTCAGATACCGTTCTACTTCTACCTGTATCTTACTGCATGCCTGCAATGCTTTTTCCATACATACTGCATTTTCTTCTTCCTTTTCAAACAAAAGAATAAAATTATATTCTGCAGTTGCTGTATTATAATCGCTCAAAACCTGAATTCCAAAATCATTAAAAATTTCCTCAAAAATATTGATGCATGCAAATTCCTCTATCCATTTATCTCCTGTATGGATTTTATTTTCTCCAACAACTTTTCGCCCTACACACACAATATATTTCTCTATTGTCAGATTCAGAGATTCTGCCTGCTCTTTTACAACTCCTTTTCCCTGGATTCTTCCATACAGAAGATTTCCCGCAAATTTGGATCTCAGCTGCGGAACTGACCTGTTGAAATATTTCTTCAGATCCCGGATTTCCTGCTGTTTTTCCTTCCTTGCATGAATTTCCCCTGCAATCCGGGCAGCCATTGCCTTTAACTCATCATAGTCCACCGGTTTGAGAAGATATTCTTCCACACCAATGCTGATTGCTTTCTGAGCGTAGGCAAAACTGTCATATCCTGTCAGTATCACTATAACCGCATTGGGATAAATCTCATGTGCTTTTTCTGCAAAATCCAGTCCATCCATTCCCGGCATCTTCACATCTGTAAGGATCAGATCCGGTTTCGCCTGCTCCAGTTTCTCCAGCCCTTCCAATCCGTTCCTTGCAGTTGCGGATATACGGTATCCATAATCGCTCCATGGAAACGAACATAAACCATCCAGAATAATATATTCATCATCTAATATCATTACCTGCAATTCCATTATCTCTCATCTCCCCTTTTTTTGTTATTTTCATTGACAGTTTCATCGTATTTCCTGTAAGTAACTCCGACATTACCGTTCATCGGAATTTCCAGTATCACCTGGGTTCCCTTCCCCGGTTCTGATGTAATGCTCATCCTTGCTTTGTTCTGATATACATAATCCAGTCTCTTTCTCACCGCATATACTCCCAGATGGGTATGTGTCCGCTCTGCTTCATGATCTGGCTCTTCCTCTGTCCCCATCAATTTCTCCAACTGCTCCTGTGACATTCCAACTCCATCATCCTTTACTGTAAATACTGCCATTCCATCTGTAATTTCTCCTGAAACATAAAGGAAACAGTCCCATGTCGCATTTTCCACACCATGAACTACCGCATTTTCCACCAGTGTCTGAATAGTCATCTTCGGAATCTCTAATTCATTTAATCTCTCATCCACTTCAATATAAGATGTAAATTTATCTCCATATCTGGTTTCCTGTATGTAAAGATAATCCTGTACATATTTTATTTCCTCACGAATATAAACCATACTTCTTTTATTACTGATACTTGCACGCATCAGACTGCTGATAGAAGTAACCATATGACAAATATTATCCTCGCCCTTCTTTCGCGCCATCCAGTTGATCGTATCCAGTACATTATAAAGAAAATGCGGATTGATCTGTGCCTGTAAAGCCTGGAATTCAATATCTTTGTTAACTGTTTCCATCTCCACAACCTGTTTTATCAGCTGCTCTATTTTCTCTATCGTCTGGTTGAAAACAGAATTCATGGCTCCAATCTCATCCCTTCTTCCTTCCGGAAGACGGACAGAAAAGTCACCCTCCGCAAACTGCTGCATTGCTTTACTTGTACGCTCGATCGGACCGGCGATTCCCTTTGCCAGAATATTAGCAAGAAAAATACACAACATCAAACTTGCCAGAATAAGCATGATTGTCGTTTTCTGTAATCCTCTGGCTGTTTTCTGCAAGAAACTCATAGGAATCATTCCTACAACTGTAAGTCCTGTGTCAGAACTTCTCTGATATACACAGTCATAACCCTGTCCATCTGCAGTAAACAGAAAATCTCCTGTGTTGCCTGATATTTTTTCTATCCAGCTTCTGTCACTGATTGTCGCATCATTCTCTGCACTCTCTATCAGAACATTTTTGTCATTGTCCAGAAGAAAAATATGTGCAGCCAAAGAATCTCTGGCTGTGATCGTCATTTTTTTCAGATAGCTCAGCTTAATAGATGCTCTCAATATTCCCACTGGCTTCATAGTCAGAGAATCTTTGATCTGCTTTGCCATATACATCAGGCCTTCCTCAGAAGCATTATAATAAATACAGCGTCCTTTTGCCTGCTCCGCCAGTTCACAGGATATCTGAGCGGTCTTTTCATGAATCTCACGATTATTTGCCAGCAGATGATTTGCTCCGTTATAACCATACAGCTGGATATCATTCATATAAATACTTGTATATCCCTGCAAAAGCAGCCTTCTGATCTGCCCCGATCTTGAATAATAGGAATACAGCTCTGTACCATCCGATTTATATGGTTCATCAGACTCCAATTCCTCCTGAACCGTATTGTTATTTGCAATATACTCAAATGAATTCCTCACCATATCAAAATAATGATCCAAATTCACCGACAACTCGTTCACCACTCCCGCAGACTGCTTCCTTGTCTGTTCTGTCACAATTGAAGATGCAGACATATACTGCGAAACACTGGCAGCCAGCAAAACAACCAATGCTACCCCTAATGTACAATACAGAATTTTTCTCTGTATCGACAGATTAATATACCACTTCTTTAAATATTTCATCTTTCTCTTCCCTTTAATATCCCTTTATTTTTTACCCGGTTTTTACTGCTACAGTCTATTTCGGACAGTGAAAAAAGCCGACACACTGTTTCCAGTCAATGTATCGGCTTTACTGCTTCATTTTATTATGTTCGGAATTTTATTATGTAGGTATATTCCGTAACTTTTTCTGTTTTACAGATACTGACTGAATTCCACTTTCTCCCTATTCGGACCCTCAATGGTAAAGAATTTTACACCATTTTCCCAGAATGGCAGGAAATGAATGGTATCCTGTGTGGAGTTTAAACCAGCTTCATTAATATACTGGAAAATCTCCTCAATATCTCTCACATCAAGCGCAACATGATCAATCGCCCCATGCTCCATCTTCGCCGCATGATTCTCATAAGTCTCCACAACCAAAGTTCCCAGCTTCAGAAAAACAACCTTCTCATTCGCTTCCTCATTCACAGTCTCAAACGCCGTCTCAAATCCCAGCTTATGATAAAACTCCACCGTTTTGTCAATATCATTCGTCGGAATCCCGATATGCTGTACACCTGTTGAATAGTTCTTTAAGTCCATAATCATTTGCTCCCTTCTAGTCAATCGGATATTCGCAATCCGCTTCTGCTACATGGCTCATTTTTCTACAATATACTCAGAAAACAATTTAATTGTCAATAGCCGTTATAAATTCTTTTATTTGCTTTTCTATTTTGTACAAAATTCCCATGACATAGAACTCTAATACCTGATAAAATAAATACGACATAAAATGTCGCTTACACAACGTCAGACGAGCAGGCGGCATTTTGCATTTATATGGAGTTTTTGTTACTACCCACTCCAGGTCCTGATTGTCGGACCACTCTGCCGCTTCATCTTCCGCCACCTATTCGCCACCACAGCCCAGGATTAGGAAAACTCACCTGTTTAAATAATATAAAACCATCCTGTTTCTAATCATATCAATGATATCATACAGGATGGTTTTTTATATTTTTATTCATAAAACCAGACAGATACTCGCAATCCAATTTCGCTACTTACTTAATTCGGTTAAATTCTGTTTCTGAGAATCTCCGTTTTACATCTGTGTATTTTATCGATTTTACTATAACTAATTCCAACACCTAAAATCTCACCAGTATATTTCGGTAATTCACCTAATTTTCCCATAAACCGTAGCATATAATCCTTATCTCTAATCTGTTCAATGGCTTCTTCCGGTGTATGGTCCACTTTTAATTCTAAAATAATACATGTGTCCGATCTGTCTTCTGGATAAAAAATAAAATCAACAAACCCCTTCCCTGACTTATCCTCTCTCTCCACACGGTATCTATCTCTCGCTGCCAAATAAACAAGATTCACAACCACTGATAATTCTGTTTCATTATTGTAAGAAAGGATTGGGGTCTCTGTATTGTGAACATAAGCCAATATATTCTCCATAGTTTCTGTATCCCCATGAAGTGTGGCCTCCAGCATACGCTCAGATTCTTTCGCCAATCTGTATACATATCCCAATGAAGCTTCTTTCTGAACCATCTCATCAAATTTGTCCATCAATTCTTTATTAGGAATATACACCTTTCCATTATAGTAGCTTAAAAAACCATATACTACCATGGCAGATAAAATTTCTTCTCTGGTCAGCAGATTCAGAGAAGTGGCCGCATACTCCTGAATCTTCGCCTTGACACCCTCACCAGAAATCATAAGCGCAATATCTTTACGCACATCTGCAATATTATTCTCAACGTAATAGAATATTTCATCATATGGTCCTGAACTTGTCCAGTAACTGCCCAGATTATTATTCTCTAAGGCTGCCACAACCGATCTTGGATTATACATTCTCTCCCCATTTTTAGTAAAATATCCATCATACCATTCACGTAATCCTTCCCTGGTCACATTCAGCGTTTCTTCTTTTCCGGCATTGTTCTCGCAATATCTTTCATAAAGCATATCAACTTCTTTATCTGAAAATCCAAATACATTACCAAACTTAGACTCCGAAGCCATCGTATACTCCATGAACATGTTTAATTCAGATCCACTGGAATACTTGGCGATTGGCAATATTCCCGTCATATATGCCAATGCAACATACGGCTTATCCTTTAACAATCCCTTCAAAAATAGCAAATAAGACTTTTTATCATCCTCTGTCACAAACGGCATATGAAATACCGAATCCCATTCATCAAAGACAAAGACAAAACGTTCTTTTTTTTCCGCAAAAATCCTCTGTAGGTCTTCTCTTACAGAACCATTCTCACGAAAATCAATATCCGGATATCCCCTCTTTAAATCCTCTTTTAAATTCCCCTTTATCTCATCTATATATTCCTTATAACTTATACATTCATCATCAACCACGCTAAAATCAATATAAATTGTATTATACTGGTTCAAATGCCTTCTGTAATCAGCAAATTCTGAGATTTTCAATGTCTCAAATACATCCTCCGACGCAACATCTTTCCCAAAAAAAGCGCCAATCATATTTGCCATCACTGTTTTTCCAAATCTGCGGGGACGTGTCACACACACATGACGATTTCCAACCTCAGCCAATGGAATCAGTTCTCTTAGCATCTGCGATTTATCCACAAAATACGGACTACATACTTCACTTTTATATAACGTATACGGAGATACGCTGTTTAAATAAATTCCCATGTGGACAGTCTCCTTTCTGGACAATTTCCCTTTTCTCTTACTCCAAAATATCATAAAACATACAAAACTGCAATTATTACCAATCTTATATCATTTTCTCCAAAACATCCCCCCAGCCAGAACCAGCATCACGATTCCCACCATTACCAACGGCAGAAATCCGTCTATATACCCCTTCCAAGTTTCCAGCTCATAATAAATCATATAACAATACAAACTCGCCACAACCACAACCAAGGTCAACACCACAAATGCAACAGAAACTCCAGCTGAAAACAATCCACTGGCATACAGCGTATCAACTGTGATTAGATTCAAAACCGCCCATCCGATAATCAGAAACAACTCCGTCGTCACCATACGATGAAAAATAATATTACTGATTACCAACAAAACAACATAACCAATCACACCACCAGCCAGAATCCATCCACCAGGAATTCCTGCACGCACCTTCTCTGCCTGAAAAATGCCCTGCGCCATCCAGTTTACCGCCATAATCCCACAAGCCGCCGTCGCCACCAGCAAAATTCCCGACAGCCACAACGGAACATGTCTCTCCGGATAAAAAGCCACACCCCACCAAACCAGATAACACCCCGAACAGGCTGCAAGCATCAAAATCCCTTTAAACAACGTCCCCATAGCCGTTCCATAATTTGAAAACATCCTATCACTCCTCTAGAATACCTATAAATCATCTTATATATTTATAATTGTAAATCTTTTCTCTAACAGAATCAACATCTTTACATCCAGCATTGCAGTCATTACTGTTCCCTCTTACACAGCCAATCCCCAGCGCGAAGCAGCATCTCTCTGCAGGTGAATTTGGAGGGGGCTTAGTAACTCTTAGGTGGGGGAAATCCGCGTTATGAAGAAAAATAGCAACCTGTCTGAGCGGAGTCTGCAACGGAGCGAGTTTTGCATTTTTCTTCATGCTTTTAGCGGATTTTCCCCACCTTAGAGTTACTTAGCCCCTAGAACTGAACCTGCAGAGAGATGCTGCTTCGCGCGTCCCTTATTGTCTGTGTACGCCCCACACCAACAAACCTCCCCCAAATACTTACAAAAACCTCTTGACTTTCAAAACAAACAGCGTTAAAATTGCTTTAGCTTTTTAAACAGCTAAACCTATAACGCATAAATTCAACGAAGGGAACCAGTAAAAACAGTCCCCCTGTCCCCAGAGAGCTGCAGTCCGGTGAAATGCAGCGACAGACCTGTTTCGAATATCATCCCCGAGAAGGAAAGCCGAACCTTGAATACAGCCATCACAGATATCGCCGCATTCACAGTAAGCTTCCCCGGCCGCCCCCCGTTACAGGAGCCGCGTATATCGGTACGTTGCAGAATCGTACTTGTTTCAAAGGTGAAACAGGGTGGTTACGGAATATCATATGTCCGTCCCTGCGTGGGGCGGACTTTTTTTATGTTATAGGAAATTACTCCATAATATTCCTATAACATAAAAAAGCCCTGACACACGAGACATACTTTCTTTTCCAGGCTGTCGATCTGAAACCGAAACACTACTTCTGTTTTTCGCAGACAACAGAATTCACCACAGATGAAAAATGTAACTAATTACATATGATAACCATTACATTCCATCTGCCTTGAATCTGCTCCAAATTCCGAAAAACAGCAGCAAATTTTTTGAGAGGAGTAGAGAGCATGAAAATCTACAAAAAAATCATGAACGCACTGGCTGCAGTAGAAAAGATCGTCCTTGTGATCTCCACACTGCTGATCCTGGTGCTGACTGTGGGAAACGTATTTTCCCGTAAAGTCATCCACCGTTCCTGGTCCTTCACAGAAGAACTTGTAGTAGCGGTATTCGTACTCATCACCCTGCTGGCAGCCGCACTGGCCTGCCGCGAAGGAGAACTGGTCAGCCTGACACTGGTCACAGACCGCCTTCCAAAGAAACTGAAGAAACCATCCGTGATCCTGATCACAGTCCTGAGCATCATCTTCAGCGTCATCCTTTTCAAATACGGAATGGACAAGGTAATCACTCAGCTTCAGAATGGAAAAAGAACCTTCGTATTAAACTGGCCTGAATGGATCTTCTGGTCCTTCGTACCCATCGGTGCAGGATGCATGATTCTTCACTTCATTGAATTCTGTCTGGACTTCTGCTGCAAAACCGACAGTGCCAAAAATACCGACAACAGCACAAAAAGTAACATGAACACAATCACAACAGACAAAAAGGAGGCCAAATAAATGATCAGTGCAATCTTATTTATCTCCTTCTTCATATTCCTGATCCTGGGTGTACCCATCGGAATCTGCCTCGGACTTTCCTCCGTATGCGCAATCCTCTACTCCGGTACATCCCTGACGATCGTAGCAACCAACATGTACTCAGGAATCAGCAAATTCCTGCTCCTGGCAATCCCATTCTTCGTACTGTCAGGAAACATCATGGCAAAAGCCGGTATCTCCAAACGACTGATCAAATTCGTTGATACCTGCGTAGGCCACAAAAAAGGCGGTATCGCCATCGTATGTGTTATCGTAGCCTGCTTCTTCGGCGCCATCTCCGGTTCCGGCCCTGCAACTGTTGCAGCTCTTGGAGCCGTACTGATCCCTGCAATGGTAGAACAGGGCGGTTTCTCCGCACCATTCTCCACAGCACTGATGGCAACCTCAAGCTCCATCGCCATCGTCATCCCGCCAAGTATCGCCTTCGTTGTATATGCCTCCATCACAGGCACATCCATCGCAGACATGTTCATGGCAGGTATCGTACCAGGTCTTCTTATGGGCGTGGCACTGGTAATCGTAGTAATGCTGGAAGCAAAGAAACACAATATCAAACCATCCAGAGAAAAAGCCTCAGGCAAAGAACGCTGGGACGCTTTCAAAGATGCTTTCTGGGGATTCCTGATGCCGGTCATCATCCTGGGCGGTATCTACGGTGGTATCTTCACACCAACAGAAGCCGCAGCCGTATCCGTTGTATACGGACTCTTCGTAGGTATGGTCATCTACCGCGAGGTTTCCATCCACGATATGTTTGACATCCTGGTAGACTCAGCAAAAACAACCGGCGGTATCATGCTCATCGTAGCAAGTGCCTCCCTGTTCTCCTTTGTATGTACCAAGTTCGGTATTGCAGATGCAGCCTCCAATTTACTTGGAAGCATCGCACATAACCAGTTTACCTTCCTGCTGATCGTAAACATCATCTTCCTGATCGCAGGATGCTTCATCGATGCAAACTCCGCTATGTACATCTTTATTCCGATCATGCTTCCTGTATGTAAAGCACTGGGATACGATGTGGTAGCATTCGGCGTTATGGCAACTGTAAACCTTGCAATCGGACAGGTAACTCCTCCTGTAGGCGTAAACCTCTTCGTAGCAATCAGCATCAAGATCAAAAAAGGTCTGGAAGTTACTCTGCAGGAGATCTCAAGAGCAGTTGTGCCAATGATCGCAGCCTGCGTTGCAGTTCTTCTGATTGTTACATACATCCCGATCACCTCCACCTTCCTTCCGAAAGCTCTTGCAAAAGAAGGCTCCTACACAGGTGATCAGTCCTCCGCTTCCTCTGGCACAGCTTCCAAGGAGGCAGGAGACGGCAATAACTCCTTTGACACAATCGCAGATTACAGCGACCTTGACTGGCCGGAAATGACCTGGAACTTCGCATGCTCCACTACTGAGACAAGTACATGGGCTGATGGCGGACGTAAGTTCGGTGAACTGATGGAAAAAGCCACAGGCGGCAAAGTCAAAGTCAACATTTACGCTGCTGACCAGCTTACAAACGGCAACCAGTCCGAAGGTATTCAGGCTCTGATGAATGGGGACCCGGTTCAGATCTCCATGCACTCCAACCTGATCTACTCTGCATTTGATCCACATTTCAACGTTGTTTCTCTTCCATTCGTCTATGATTCTTACGACGATGCAGATGCAAAATTCGATGGCGAAGCAGGTGCAAAGCTGAAAGAAATCCTCAGTGAGTACGGACTCCACTGCATGGGTATCGCAGAGAACGGTTTCCGCGAAATCACAAACAGCAAACATGAGATTAAGTCTGTAGACGATATGAAGAACCTGAAGGTTCGTGTAGCAGGTTCCAACCTTCTGATGGAATGCTACAAGAGATGGGGCGCTGATGCCACAAACATGAACTGGTCTGAAACTTACACAGCACTTCAGCAGAACACAGTAGAAGGTCAGGAGAATCCGCTTCCCGCTATCGACGCTGCAAGTGTTCAGGAGGTTCAGCCTTACTGCTCTATGTGGGATGCAATTTATGACTGCCTGTTCTTCTGTATCAACGAAGACATCTACAACAGTCTCACACCACAACAGCAGGAAGTTGTTGACGAGGCAGGACAAAAAGCAGTTGAATATGAGCGTTACATCAACCGCTCCGGAGATGACGAGATCAAAGAACGCTGGGCAAGCCAGAACGGTGTAACAATTACAGAAAAAGAAGACATGGACATCGACTCCTTCAAAGAAGCAGTTGACGGTATCGATGACTGGTTTGTAAACGAACTGAAGAGCCAGGGTTATGACGATGCCCAGGATCTGGTTGATCTTTTCACAAAGGACTCCTTCAACACAGTGGAAGATTACAGTAATCTGGACTGGCCGGAAACAACCTGGAACTTCGCATGCTCCACTACTGAGACAAGTACCTGGGCTGACGGCGGACGTAAGTTCGGTGAACTGATGGAAAAAGCTACAGGCGGAAAGGTTAAAGTCAATATTTATGCAGCTGACCAGCTTACAAACGGCAACCAGTCCGAAGGTATTCAGGCTCTGATGAATGGGGACCCGGTTCAGATCTCCATGCACTCCAACCTGATCTACTCTGCATTTGATCCACGTTTCAACGTTGTTTCTCTTCCATTCGTCTATGATTCTTACGACGATGCAGATGCGAAATTCGATGGCGAAGCTGGTGAAAAACTGAAAGAAATCCTTGGCGAATACGGACTCCACTGCATGGGTATCGCAGAAAACGGTTTCCGTGAACTGACTAACAGCAAACGCGAGATTAAATCTGTAGATGATATGAAGAACCTGAAGGTTCGTGTAGCAGGTTCCAACCTTCTGATGGAATGCTACAAGAGATGGGGCGCTGATGCCACAAACATGAACTGGTCAGAAACTTACACAGCACTTCAGCAGAACACGGTTGAAGGTGAGGAAAATCCACTTCCTGCTATTGACGCAGCAAGCGTTCAGGAGGTTCAGCCTTACTGTTCCATGTGGGATGCAATTTATGACTGTCTGTTCTTCTGCATCAATCAGGATATCTACGACGGCCTCACACCACAACAGCAGGCAGTTGTTGATGAATGCGGTCAGAAGGCAGTTGAATACGAACGTTACATCAACCGTTCCAGCGACAATGAGATTAAAGAACGCTGGGAATCCAAAAACGGCGTAACCTTCACAGAGAAAGCTGATATGGATATCGATTCCTTCAAGAAAGCTGTAGACGGCGTAGACGACTGGTTCGTAAATGAGCTGAAGAGCCAGGGCTACGAAGACGGCCAGGATCTGGTTGATCTGTTTACCAAATAATCCTTACGGTTACCAAAACTCCATAAAAATAAACGAACAGGGTATGAAGTTTCATCAGATTACGATGAACTTCATACCCTGTTTTGTTTTTAATAATATAGAACGTAAAGTACTTGATATCTTCTATTTTTCACGTTATACTGAACAAGTATAATTGAACAGACCCGGATGCAAAGTTTCGACCCCTGCCCTCCAGTTTCACGAAAGGAGGGTGATGCCCGATGAATACAATGGAAGTTCTTACTTTACTGTTAGTAATTTTTACGGCATTGACTTACATAGATCAACATAAAAAGAAATAAGCATCCCCCGCTCAAAGTGAGATGCTTACTTTCTTTTTAACATTATAATTAATCACAGAGGGCAACCGGAACACGCTTCCGGTCATCTTCTAAGTAGATTATACAATGGGGCACCTGATTTTTCAAGTGCCCTTTTTTATAAAGTAAAGCAGACATTCGGTTACTGTTCACACACCACTGTCCCGCGAGGTGTTTTGGCATGAATATGCCAAAATCCCGAGATATACAAGCCAAAATTCCATTGCCGCAGGCAATCTGGAATGAATTTTGGCTACGTTACTGTGAACGGAGTGAACAGTAACGACATTCGCAATCCGCTTCGCTACTTGCTCATGAACGCAGTCACTTCGCGACCTGCGTTCAAATCTCAGATCTTCAGGTAAGACTTGATTTTCTCCTCCTGCAGTTCTTCCCCGATCACGATCAGAACCTCCTGCCCTACATGAAGCGGACGGATTGTAATTTCATTCTTGGTAGCATTTAATTCAATCCACTGCTGTTCTTCGCTATCTGTCTGAGCAGACTTTCCAGAACCGTCTTCGCTGTCACTGTCTACTCTCATAAATCCCTTCATTCGGAACACACGCCCGCATTCAGAATCAGACAGAATCTTCTCAGCTGCTTCCCGCAGCTCCTTCTCAGTCATCTTCACATTCATAAAGTACAGAGAAGTAAAGGCATCCTCTGCCTCAAACTCCGGTTTCCTGTAGCTTGCCATCACATATCCACAGGATGCGATTCTGTCAAAGTCCTCTTTCGACATCTCATCCCAATTCTTGTGGATGACATTAGCAGTATCCACACCATTCATTTCACAATGAAATCTCCTGCTGCAATGAACCTTCTCCAACGCCTGATTCACATGCTCAATCGTACCCTGGATTTCCTCGGGTGATGCGTCCTGGCTCTTGCTCATCACAATGCATCCGGCATCTGCCACCTCAGAAGCCAGAATGAAATCCGCCTCCTCTGACAGATCACGCTCCAGCTTAGAATCCACAATTGCAATCACATTCCCAATCTGATACCAACGGTTTAACGGCTCCTCATGAAGAATATCAAAGAACTCATCCACATCAAAAATCCCAGACGGCTCCACGATCACACGGTCATAACCGCACATACCCATAGCAATCAGTTTCGTCTTAAATCTCCTCCTGTGGCAGTCCTTATCACACCCTCCTGAGATCATCTCCAGCTCACAGTTCTCTCCCATCAGATCCTGAAGCAACATCATATCCACATTCACAGCCCCGTAATCATTCTCCAGAATCCCAATATTATTACCAGCATCCATCAGATACTGCGCATACTTCCTGATAAACGTCGTCTTCCCTGAACCAAGAAAACCAGTGATCAGATCTATCTTTACCATCGTATATCTCTCCCTTGCTGCTGCATAATTTTTCTTTTTTATCCGTAAACCGGAACTTCATCATCTGTGATCCACATACCTGTACGATCATAGCATTATAACGCAGAAAACGCAACGCCCGCAAAGAAAGACCACAATTATTCATGTTCTGAAATAATTGCAGTCTTTCTGATAGTTCCTTATGACAATTCCAGCTTACCGGTATAAAGCTGATAATAAGTTCCTTTTAACTTAATGAGGTCTTCATGGTCGCCTCTTTCAATGATCTTTCCATGATCCAGTACGATGATGGCATCGCTGTTTCTGATGGTTGAAAGTCGATGGGCGATTACAAATACAGTACGGCCTTTCATCAGGTTATCCATACCTTTCTGTACGATACTCTCTGTACGGGTATCAATACTTGAAGTTGCTTCATCCAGGATCAGTACAGGCGGATTGGCTACTGCTGCTCTTGCAATGGAGAGAAGCTGGCGCTGTCCCTGGGACAGTTCCTCACCGTCTCCGCTTAACATGGTATCATATCCTTTTGGAAGCATTTTGATAAACTGGTCTGCATGAGCCAGTCTTGCTGCCTCGTATACTTCCTCATCTGTAGCATCCAGTTTACCGTAGCGGATGTTTTCTTTAATAGTTCCTGTAAACAGGTGAGTATCCTGAAGTACGATTCCCAGAGAACGTCTCAGGTCATCCTTCTTAATCTTGGTAATGTTGATTCCATCGTAACGGATTTTACCTTCCTGAATATCATAGAAACGGTTGATCAGATTTGTGATCGTTGTCTTTCCTGCACCTGTGGAACCTACGAAAGCAAGTTTCTGTCCCGGCTTGGCGAAGAGGCTGATGTCTTTCAGAATAACTTTGTCCGGGTTATATCCGAATGTAACATCTTCGAATCGGACATCTCCTGTCAGTTCTGTATAAGTAACGGAACCATCTGCAGAATGTGGATGTTTCCATGCCCACATGCCTGTTCTCTCTTTGCATTCTGTGATATTGCCGTTGGCATCCTTTCTTGCATTAACAAGTTCTACGTAACCTTCATCCTCTTCCGGCTTCTCGTCAATGAGCCTGAAGATACGTTCTGCACCTGCAAGTGCCATAATGATGGCGTTGAACTGCTGTGCCACCTGCATGAATGGCTGGGTAAAGCTCTTGGTGAACTGTAAATAGGAAGCTATAACACCGAGGGTGATGCCGCCCACACCTGTTACAGAGAGAAGTCCCCCAAGTACTGCTGTCAGTACGAACTGCAGGTTACCGATGTTACCGATCACCGGTCCCATCATATTTCCGTATTTATTGGCATTTGCGGAGCTCTCGAAAAGTGCTTCATTGAGTTTATCGAATTCTTCTTTTGATTTATCTTCGTGGTTGAAAACTTTTACCACACGCTGACCATTCATTCGTTCTTCCACGAAACCGGTCACATCTGCCAGAGATACCTGCTGACGGATGAAATATTTTCCACTGTTGGAACCAATCTTATTGGTAACCTTCAGCATGATAAAGATGATCACAACTGCCAGAATCGTAAGCAGCGGACTTAACAGTAACATGGAAATAAAGGTAACCACGATCGTAAACAGTGCCATCAGTGCCTGTGGGATCGCCTGACTGATCATCTGTCGCAGGGTATCTGTATCGTTAGTATAGAGGCTCATGACAGATCCGTTTGTATTCTGGTCGAAATAGCGGATTGGAAGAGTCTGCATATGCTCGAACATATCATCACGGACACTTTTAAGCACACCCTGACCGATATAAACCATCATTCGGGTATAAATAAATGTGGCAATCACACCAAGTGCAAAAATACAGCCAAGGACTGCAAGTGCCTTATAGAGTTCTGCAAAGTTCGGATCTGTCTGTCCGATCAGCGGGATGATAAAGTCATCCAGCAGAAATTTCAGGGACAGGGATACTGCAATACTTGCTGCGGAACTGATAAAGATGCAGATAAATACGATGATAAACTGTATCTTATGGGTTCCTGTCATATATTTCAGAAGTCTTTTGGCAGTTTGGATGGTGTTCTGATCTAATTTTTTCTTCTTATTCATCGTCTCCGCCTCCTTTGACCTGTGATTCATATACTTCTCTGTAAATATCATTTGTCTTCAGCAGTTCTTCTGAAGTACCCACACCTGCGATCTTACCGTCATCCAGTACGATGATCTGATCTGCATCTTCAATAGAAGAAACTCGCTGTGCGATAATAATCTTTGTTGTGTTCGGGATCTCCTCGCGGAAAGCCTTACGTATCAGGGCATCTGTTCTTGTATCTACTGCACTGGTAGAGTCATCCAGGATCAGGATCTTCGGTTTCTTGAGAAGAGCCCTTGCAATACACAGACGCTGCTTCTGACCGCCGGATACGTTGTTACCGCCCTGAACGATCATTGTATCGTAGCCATCCGGGAACTCACTGACGAATCCATCTGCCTGGGCCAGCTTACAGACCCTCCGAACTTCTTCCTCACTGGCATGTTCATCACCCCAGCGAATATTGTCATAGATGCTTCCTGAGAACAGCACAATTTTTTTGAAGTACCATGGAAACCTGGTCACGAAGTACTTCCAGATTGTAGTTGCGTACATCCACGCCTCCCACCTGGACATTACCCTTTGTGACATCATAGAGTCTGGGGATCAGCTGCACCAGGGTAGACTTTGCACTTCCGGTTCCGCCGATGATACCTACTGTCTGACCGGATTTAATATGAAGATTTACATCCTTCAGGGAAAGATTTCCTCCCTCTCCTGCATAGCTGAAATCTACATGATTAAAGTCAATGGAACCATCTGCCACATTCTTTACTGCATCAGCTTTATCCTGCATCTCAGGAACTTCATCCAGAACCTCTACAATACGGTCTGTGGATGCTTCTGCTATCATGATCATAACAAACACGAAAGTTACCATGTTCAGGGACATGAGAATCTGAAGTGCGTAGACAATGATACTTGTCAGCTCACCGGTTTCCATGCCACCGAGAACAATACCTCTTCCACCAATTGCAACAATGATAATGATTACAGTATACATGACAAACATCATAACCGGTGAGTTCCATGCAACGATTTTCTCTGCTTTAGTAAACAGATTATAAACATATCTGGAAATTCCATGGAATTTCTCAATCTCATAGTCCTCTCTTACGAAAGCCTTAACTACACGTGAGGCATTTACATTCTCCTGAACGGAATTGTTCAGGTTGTCATATTCATCAAAGACCTTGATGAAATGCGGATGTGCCTTTTTCGCAATAAAGATCAGTGTACCGCCAAGGACAGGAACAACTATCAGGAAAAGCACTGCGATCGGTTTGTTGATCGTCAGTGTCATAATCCATGACAGGATGATCATAAACGGTGCCCTGGCAAGAAGGCGGATACTCATCATGTATGCCTGCTGTACATTTGTGATATCAGTGGTCAGTCGTGTGACCAGACCTGATGTTGAAAAGTGGTCGATATTTTTAAAGGAAAAATCCTGCACCTTATAAAAAATATCGTGTCGTAAATTCTTCGCATATCCTGCTGCTGCAACTGCCGCCATATTTCCGGCCTGTACGCCGAAGAACAGGGAAAGCATTGCCATTGCAACAAGGATGACTCCACGCTGGATGATATAGCTCATATCTCCGTTTGCAATACCTACGTCGATAATCTTCGCCATCTCCAGAGGAATCAGAACTTCCATCAGTACTTCCAGGATTACAAGGATCGGAGCCAGTACAGACTGCTTCTTGTATTCCCGGACTGAACGTAAAAGTTTCTTATTCATCTTCGTCAATGTCCTCCTTATGTCTCGTTATTTCTGTTAAAAATCATTCCTGCTATCGCAGGATTTTTTCCGGTTTTCATACATCTGCCAGAGAACCTGTTTGCACAGTTCCACATCCTCCTTCGGAATTCCCCGGAGCATTTTGGCTTCGCCTTCTTCAATACTCTTTAAGATTGCAGGACGGATCTTCTCTGCTTTCTCTGTGGGAATGATCTGTTTCAGGCGTGCATCCTGTTTCGCACTCTCTCTGTAAATGTAACCGTTCTTCTCCATCAGCTTCAGGATCCCTGTCACTGTAGGTTTCCTGATCTGGAATTCCTCTTCAATATCTTTCTGATAGAGATCTCTGTGCATGGTTTCCAGAAGGATAAATTTCAGCACATGCTTCTGCATGGTCGTCAGATCGTCATTCTCCATCACCTCTGCCGGATTATGCCGTTTCATTGTATGGGATAAAATATGTATCAGCCTGCCTACATGCATCTCATTCAGCTTCTGTTTCATTTCCTCGTCTATCTCGCCGCACCTCCTAAAATCAGTACCCATACTATTGCAAAGCCATATAATAGTTAGGTTGCTATCCATTAGTTGCCTAACTATTATATGGCTTTAGTTTTTTTATGTCAATACTCGTTTTTATTTCTCCTTTTGAACTACTCAAAAATTGTTACTGTTCACTCCGTTCTCAGTAACACGCTTTGCGATGCAGGAAATATGAACCTCCTTGTGCAATGCCCAAGGAGTATCGTTTGCTTCGCAAACTTAATTTATGCTAATCGCATAAATTCGCGCGGTATATCTCGGGTTTTCTGTTGCCAAGCATCCGTAAGAAGCTGCCAGTGGCAGGTTCTGTAGGTGACCTTCGCTCACAAAAAACACCTCGCGGGATATTACCAGTGAACAGTAACCAAAAATTAAATTTGCAAGGACTCTCAGAATATGTTAGAATGATTTCACCAAATAAAGCATTAAAGGATTTTCAAAAATAAAGAGGTTTTACACAAAGGAGGATTTCTATTATGTATATTACATGTCTTGACGTAGAGGGCGTACTGGTACCTGAAATCTGGATCGCATTTGCAGAAGCAAGCGGAATCCCGGAGCTGAAGAAAACCACACGTGATGAGCCGGACTATGATAAGCTGATGAACTGGAGACTTGGTATTCTGAAAGAGCATGGTCTTGGACTGAAAGAGATCCAGGATGTGATCGCAAAAATTGATCCGCTTCCGGGCGCAAAGGAATTCCTGGATGAACTTCGTTCTTTCTCTCAGGTAATTCTGATCAGCGATACTTTCACACAGTTTGCAGCACCGCTCATGGAGAAGCTTGGCAGACCTACCTTATTCTGCAACACTCTTGAAGTTGCAGACAACGGTGAGATCACAGGCTTTAAGATGAGAGTGGAACAATCCAAGTTAACTACTGTAAAAGCTTTACAGTCTATCGGATTCGATACCATTGCAAGCGGTGATTCCTACAATGACCTGGGTATGATCCAGGCAAGCAAGGCAGGATTTCTCTTCCGCAGTACAGACAAGATCAAGGCAGATTATCCGGAGATTCCGGCATACGAAGAATATGACGAACTGCTGGCTGCGATTAAGAATGCAATGAAATAACCTCAAACAGATAAAAAATCTGCAGATAAGATACCTGATTGTATCTCCTGCAGATTTTTCTAATTATTAGATATTACTTATTTTAATTTCATTGTCTCTGTTTTTCCAAAGATATTCTGACTTTTAATGCAATTGACTTAATGTAATCATAGTGGTATTTTTTTGAGGATTAAACATTTCCACTAAATTACAATACATCTGATAAAGTTCCACATATTTTTCTACCATTGGGGGATTCGGTTTGTAAACAATATCTTTCAAATGACTCATGTTTGCAACTGCTTCCTGAATCGTCTCATATCCACCTAGATCTTTACCCGCAGCAACAGATGCATATATGGCAGCTCCAAGTGCAGCCGTTTGTTCTGTGCCTGATATGTGGATTTCGCAATTCAAAACGTCTGCATAAATCTGCATTAAAAGGGAATTTTTCTCTGCAATTCCACCGCTGGCTATTATAGTATGAATTTTGACTCCTGATTCTGCAAATAACTGCATAATCTTTTTTGTACCAAATGCAGTAGATTCAATGAGAGCACGATAAATTTCTTCTGGTTTGGTAAGTAAGGTACAACCCACAAGCACCCCCGACAATCGTCCATCTACGTATGGAGTTTTGTTTCCATTCCACCAGTCTAATGCAAGCAGTCCATGTCCACCTGGTGAAAGTTTTTCGGCTTTTCTGGTTAACCATGAATGTAAATCCATACCTTGTTGATCTGCCATTTGTTTATATTCCCAGGATACACAATTATCAACAAACCATCCCAACATATCTCCAACAGCCGCAAGTCCTGATTCTAATGCATATTTTTTCGGTAAAATTGCGCCTTTTATTCCACTTACAACACCATTTTTACTATATCCATTCTCAGATAAAGCCAGCATTACACTGGAAGTACCAAGCACCATCATCATCTGATCAGATTTGCTTACACCACTGCCAGGCATTCCTGCATGAGAATCAATTACTGCTGTTGCTATTGGTATACCTGCACAAAGTCCCAACTCTTTTGCCCAGTCTTCTGTCAGATATCCCACTGGCTGTCCTGCCAGTGTAATATCATCTCCCAATTTATCTTCTGTCAGATTTTCCAGTTTGGGTGACAACTGCAACAAGAAATCTTTTGAAGGATATCCTGTTTCCGGCGTCCACATTGCCTTATACCCTGCCAAATTTCCAGATCTCTTACGACCATTCGTTAAAATCTGTGTAAGCCAGTCCCCAACTTCAAGAAAACTTGCTGCCTCATCATAAAGTTCAGGATCCTCTTCTACAATCTGTAAAATTTTAGGAAGAAGAAGTTCAGAGGATATTTTTCCTCCAAATTGAATGTTGTCAATTTCGCCTCTCTTTTTTAACAATTCATTTATTTCATCTGCCTGTTTCTGAGCTCCATGATGTTTCCATAATTTTACCCATGCATGAGGTCTTGAAACGTTTTTTACTAATAAACATAATGGAACATTATTTTCATCTACCGGTAGCATAGTACAGGAAGTAAAATCCAATCCTATTCCTATAATATCTTTTGAAGAAACTCCCGATTGTGCTACTGCTTCTGGAATAATATATTTTAAAACATCTATATAATCCTTTGGATTCTGTAAAGCCCATCCTGTACCTGTAAGTTCTGTTCCATCCGGAAGATATTCACTCATGACTCCATGATCATATTCCTTTACTGCAGAAGCCAGAACTGTACCATCTTTGCAGTCAGCTATAATAGCCCGTCCTGATAATGTTCCATAATCTAATCCGATTACGTATTTTCTTTCCATCTGCAAGTTTCCTTATTATCCAATCTTAATTACTGATTTAACAATGTTCGCTTTATCTTTCACACTCTGAATCATTGCATTTTCAATGTCATCAAAATCCCAGACATTTGATACAATCCCCTTTACATTTATGCTTCCAGCTGCAACTGCTTCAATTGCAACAGGATAAATATGACGATAACGGAAAACAGTTTTAAATGTCAGTTCTTTATCCAACGCAAGACTCATAGGTAAAGTTTCTTCTCCTGACGCAGAATAACCAACAAGTACAATTGTAGAACCAGGTTTTGCGAAATTAATTGCCTGTCTTGTAGTAATTTCTGTTCCTGCTGTTTCTATTGTTAAATCAGCTCCTGCTCCTCCTGTCAAACGGAAAATTTCTTTCACCGTATCTTTTTCTTTTCCATTTATAACGTCCGTTGCACCAAGTTCAAGTGCCTTCTGAAGTCGCTTTTCCTGAACATCTACAGCAATAATTCTTGTTACTCCCATAGCTTTTAATGACATAATGGAAACAAGTCCAATACATCCTGCACCTGTAACAACTGCTGTCTGTCCCAGATGTGCATTACCCTGTCTTGCTGCATGCATACCAACAGCCAATGGTTCAATAAGAGCCGCTTCCATTGTATCCATGTTATCAGGAATCTTAAAGCAAAGTGCTGCTTCATGTGCTACATATTCCTGAAATACACCATCTATTGGCGGAGTTGCAAAGAATATAACATCCGGACAAAGGTTATATCTTCCTGTTTTACAGAACTCACAATGTCCACATGTCTTTCCTGGTTCCAAAGCAACCTTATCACCAACTTTTAAATGAGTCACGTTTTTTCCAACTTCTACAACAGTACCACCAGCCTCATGTCCAAGAACAAATGGTGGATGAACAATGTTTCTTCCAATTCCACCTGCTTCAAAATAATGAAGATCTGAACCACACACACCTACATGTTCAATTTTAACTAAAACCTCGTCATCCTTTGGCTGAGGAATTGGTCTTTCTGTAAAATCCATTTTCATTACGTCTGTCATAATTGCTACTTTCATGTTTCCTTCCATTTGTCTTTTCCTCCTCTTAACTTGAATATTTAGTATAAATTTATGCAATTGCTTTTGTCTTCTGAAGATTCATCTGCTGAATGCAGTCAGCACCTACTGCCAGAAGAAGAATAATTCCTTTGATTACCATCTGCATATATGAGCTGATGTTCATAAGAACCATACCATTGCTTAATACACCAATAATCAGAACACCAGCAATGACATTTGACATTTTTCCCGATCCACCGTTTACGCTGACACCTCCAAGCACTACACATGTAATAACATCAAATTCATATCCAACACCGGCATTTGGCTGCGCAGTATTAGCACGTGCAAGCATTACCAAACCTGCAATACCTGCAAAAAGTCCTGATAGGGAATATACCAGACATTTTACAACTTTTATTTTAATACCAGAAAGAAGTGCTGCCTCTTCATTTCCGCCAAGTGCGTAGAAATAACGTCCAAAATATGTTTTATTCAGAATAAATGTACCAATTGCAAAAATAACAACCATAACAATTACCGGAACCGGAATAGGTCCTACATATCCCTGACCAAGTTTCAGGAAAGACTCTGGCATACGTGAAATTGGAACACCTCCACAGATAATGTATGCATATCCGGCAAAAATAGTCTGAGACGCAAAAGTTACAATTAATGCTGGCATACGAAGCTCTGCAATAATAATACCATTGAGAAATCCTATAAAAGTACTGATTATTAATGAGAGCAATACAGCCAAAACAACGTTCATTCCAATATTTACCATAAAATATGCACAAACAATGTTAACAAAAGAAATAATCGATCCGGTTGCAAGGTCAATTCCACCAAGCAGGATAACATATGTCATGCCTACTGATGCAATGCCAAAGATGGACACCTGTTTTGCAACATTCAGCAAGTTTTTCACTGTAAGAAAGTTTGGATTAATAATTGTAAAGAAAATGACCATAAGTACAAGAAAGGCATAAATAGCTCTACCTTTAATTTTATCTATAACAGATTTCATCTTTTATTCCCCCTTTTCTATAGAAGCCAGCTGCATAATACGCTCCTGATTGAATTCACTTTTATTTAGTTCACCTGTCATATTTCCTTCAGCCAGAATAAGAATCCTGTCAGACATACCCATCAATTCTTCCATTTCTGAAGAAATCATAAGCACTGTCTTTCCCTGTTCTACCAAATGATTAATTAATGTATAAATTTCCTGTTTTGCACCTACATCAATACCACGAGTCGGTTCATCAAAAATCAACAATTCTGAATCTGCAGCCAACCACTTTGCCAATATAACTTTTTGCTGATTGCCACCACTGAGATTCTTTACCAACTGATCCAGTGTCGGTGTTTTTATGGAAATCTCTTTTCGATATGTCTGTGCAATTTCTTCTTCTTTCTTCTCATTGATTACGGTACCTTTGGAAATTCTCTGATAAATCGGCATATTAATATTACATCGGATACTCATTCCAAGAAGAGCACCTTCTTTCTTACGATCTTCTGGGACCAGACCAATTCCAAGTTCGATAGCATCCTTTGGAGTTTTAGGTGAAATTTCCTTTCCTTTAAAAATAAATTTTCCAGCTGTTTTTGGTCTCATTCCAAACATTAATTCTGCAAATTCTGTTCGTCCGGCACCTACCAATCCACCAAGTCCCAGCACTTCACCTCTATGTATTTTAAAAGAAATATTTTTTATCCCCATTTCCTGATACATTTACTGCCTCAAATATAACTTCGTCCTTTACACATATCTCATCACGTTTCGGATATACTTCCGTCAACTGACGACCTACCATATATTTTACCAATTCATCTTTATTCGTTTCGTCTGTATTAAGAGTTGTCACATACTGTCCATCACGAAGAATGGTAATTCTATCTGCCAAACGAAAAATCTCATCAAGACGATGTGAAATATAAATGATACTTACTCCACCAGCTTTTAACTTATCGACAATAGCAAACATTGCCTCCACTTCCGCACTTGTCAATGGTGCGGATGGCTCATCCATAATCAGAAGTTTTGCATTCTGAGAAACAGCTTTCGCAATTTCTACCATCTGCTGATATCCGACACTCAGAGTTTTTACTAATGTTTTAGGATTAATCTTAATATTAAGAGAATCCAATATTTTTTTTGATTCTCTCTCCATTGCTTTCAAATCTATAACCATTCCTTTACGGATCGCTCTTCCAAGGAAAATATTCTCTGCCACTGAAAGATCTCCAACAAGATTAAATTCCTGATAAATAACTCCTATTCCGTTTTGTTCTGATGTCTGCGGTGTCATTCCTGTAAATGATTTTCCGTTAATCACAATTTCTCCCTGTGTAGGAGTAATTGCCCCACTACATGTTTTTATCAGAGTAGACTTTCCAGCTCCGTTTTTCACCAACCAGAGCAAGAATTTCGCCTCTTCTCACCTCAAGGGAAACATCATTTAAAGCAACTACACCTGGATAAAGTTTTGTAATATGTTTTAATTCCAAAATATTATCAGACATATTCTTCCCCCCTTTTTATAATCGTTTTAGTCCACCGTATTTTTGAGAATAAAAGTGCGGCAGATGTCGACTGTTACTTATCTACACATCTAGCCGCACCAACAATAGCAACTTTTCTGTTTCGTAAAAATTATTTAGTAATCATTTCTTCAAGATTCTCTGGAGTAACCGGAATAAGATCTCTGTATACTTCATGATCCAGTTTTTCTCCTGCTGCATAGCGCATAGAGAGATCATAAATAACATCACCACAAACAAATGCGTTACCTGTAATAGCTACTACACAACGATCAAATTCACCATTCTGCATAGATGCAATTGCCTCATCAGTAAGGTCTGTTGAAAAAAATTCCGATATCATCTGGAACTTCACTTCCATAAGTGCCTTTTAACGCTTCGTTTGCTCCGGTAGCACCACCACCACCAATACAACATACTACTTTAACATCCGGATGTGCCTGCAGGATAGTTTCCATTGCATTTAAACCTTCGGTGGTATCAATTGCAGGCTGATTTGCAACAACTTCTGCGTTAGGTGCTTTTTCCTTTAATGCGTCCAGAATTCCGTTTTCTCTTTCCAACAGAATCGGTGTCTGTGGATATCCAAGTACAACTACTTCGCAGCCTTTATCTCCAAACTTTTCATTAATAAAATCTGCTGCCTGAGTTCCAATTTCAACACCCAGATCATAATTCTCAATTGCCCAGTTGAAACTTGAATTTTCCATTTTTCATCCCAGCATACTACTTCGATATCTGAATCAAGAGCTTCTTTACAAACCTCCTCAATTGCATCCGGATCTACGGGTTGAACAATAATAACATCCATTCCTGATGTGATAAAGTTCTCAATCTGGTCAATCTGTGTGTTTGCATTTTCCTTACATTCAACTACAGTAACTTCATTTCCATCTTCCTTCGCATCTTTTGTGATTTCTTCCATCTGCTGAGCCCAAACCTGATTACTCATGGTCTGAACTGCACATCCGATTTTAAGTCCTGATGGATGTTCAACTGTTGTTTCCTCTTCTGCTGCGCATACAGAAAATGGTGCTCCTAATGCCATAACTGCTGCTAACCCTAATACTACTAATTTTTTCATGTTTAAAAACCTCCCTTTTTTATCTTTATAGCCGTAGCTAAAAGTTACATTGTAATATTTGTTCCTTTTCCTTCTTCTCCATTTGGAAGAATAACATATTTACCTTTTGCTCTGAGTTCTCGGGACGCAAGAATTTCCGGTAATTTTTCCAGTGGTTCAAATCCTGCCAGCATAGTAGTTACATCAATGGCATGCGCATTGATCAACTCTACCGCTCTTCCCATATCATACGGACTGCAGAAAGAACCTTTTATTGTAATTTCTCTCTGAAAGAGATTATACGTCTTCAACGAAATTGTTGCATCAAGAGCAGTTACTGCAAATAATACAACCGTTCCCTGCCTGTCAACAATTTCCATTGCTTCCTCAGATGTACTCTTAAGCCCACAGGTTTCAATAACTACCTGAATATGCTCTAACTTATGTTCTTTTAATACATCTGCTACTTTGTTTTCCATCGGATTGATCGTAAGTGTTGCCCCAAAGTTTTTCCGCCATTTTTCTTTTTTCTTCTGAGGTTCTATAACAATAACCCTTGCAGCTCTCGCATTCTTGCAACTGCATTAACAGTATTCCAATTGCACCACGCCGTATACAACAACATTGTCCCCAACTTTTGATATCACTTCATCTGCTCCATTAATACAACATCAAGTGGTTCTGCCATTGCTCCCTCTACAAAAAGTAACATCTTCACCCACAAATGAATCAATCTGGATGGTACAACACAATATTGCGAAAATCCACCATCACGATTTGTGCCAATAGCCCCCATATTCTCACAATGACTCATCATGCCATTTGCACAATAATAACAGTCATTACAGTTATCTGCCGGATCTGCACAAACTTTATCTCCAACTTTACATTCTACGACATCCTTTCCGATTTTAACCACCACACCGGAAAATTCATGTCCCTGTATAAGTGGTGGAATTGAAAGATGTTGAACCTTGATCTCCCAAAAAAAATGTGAACATCTGATCCGCAAACTCCACAGGCCATTATCTTAATCAAAACTTCATCTGCTGCAGGTTCTGGAATTTCTCTTTCATCAATAGTCATATTACATTTCCCATTAAATACTGCACACTTCATATTTCCCCTCCTTTAGTTAATTGTTTTAACTCTAATTGTTAATTCTTTTAACTTTATCTCTCTGCTTATGTCTGTATAATACATTTTTCAGCGTAAAAAGTCAATGTTTTATATGTACAAAAGTTCACTGATTAAACTATGCATTTTTCACAATATATACTTTTTCACATATTTTGTACAACTATAAAAAAATAAGGATGTGGAGCATACTGCCACACATCCTGTAAGTTCATTCTATGAACAATTGTTTCATTTTTTCACATATTAGCAGACTGCTTCTTCAACATACTGTCAGCCTTATTTTCTCTCAATTACCTTTTTTGCCTTGCAGACAATATTCTCCGAACAAAGGCCATAATGTTTTAATAAAATAGACGGTGAACCCGAATGTCCAAACTGATCCTGGACTCCCACAAATTCCACTGGAACTATTTCAGTCTGTACAAGCACTTCTGCAACAGCCGATCCAAGTCCACCTATCGTATTATGTTCTTCCACTGTTACGATAGCTCCCGTTTCTTTTGCTGCCTTAATGATTATTTCCCTGTCAATCGGTTTTATTGTATGCATATCAATTACTCTTGCATATATGTTTTCTTCTTCAAGGAGTTTCTGCGCTTTTAATGCTTCTTGAACCATAATTCCACAGGCAATAATCGTCACATCTGTACCTTCTGTCAATTGAACACCTTTACCTATTTCAAAGTTATAGTTTTTAAATTGATCAGTTACACATTCCACTGCCGGACGACATGTTCGGAAATAACAAGGCCCTTTTTTCTCAAGCATGGCTTTTGTAGCCAGACGAGCTTCATAAGAATCACATGGAATAATCACAGTCATTCCAGGTATTCCTCTCATAAGGCTAATATCTTCTAAAGCCTGATGAGTTGCGCCATCTTCCCCAACTGTTAATCCTCCATGACTTCCTACAATTTTAACATTCAATCCCGGATAACATACACTATTACGAATCTGATCATAGGTACGTCCTGTTGCAAATATTGCAAAAGTATGTACCAGCGCTGTTGCGCCACATGTCGCAAATCCCGCAGCTATATCTACCATATTAGCTTCCGCAATTCCAATATTAAAAAATCTCTCCGGATACTTCTCGGCAAAATAAAGAGTCATCGTACACTTCTTCAAATCTGCGTCAAACACAAACAGCCTTTTCATCTTGTACCAAATTCTGTCCAATGCTTTACCGTATGCTACTCTTGTCGAAATATTTCTCCCATTTTACCCCTCCAATTCTGCGATCTTGGCATCCAATTGCGCATAACAATCAGACCACTCTTCAGCTTTAGGTTGACTTCCATGAAAATTAACATTATTTTCAAACAGAGTTACACCTTTACCCTTAACTGTATCTGCAACGATAACTGTTGGCTTTCCTTTCATAGAAAACGCAAATTCAACTGCATCTGAAATCTGTTCCACATCATGTCCATTCACTTCCAGCACATTCCATCCAAAAGCTCTGAACTTATCACCAATAGGATAAGACGACATAATTTCTTCAAGTGAACCATCCAACTGTAATTTATTGTTATCTACAAATGCAATCAGATTATCTACCTTATAAAATCCGGCACACATTGCTGCTTCCCATACCTGCCCTTCCTGGATTTCACCGTCTCCAAGAATACAGAAAGTCCGATATCTTTCTTTCTGGCTTTTGCATACATAGCCATTCCCAATGCAACAGAAAGCCCCTGTCCAAGAGATCCTGAAGACATATCTACACCAGGTACATGGATTTCCACATGACCCGAAAGATCACTGTCCAACTTTCGGAATGTAGATAAATGCTCCTTTAAGAAAAAGCCCTTTAATGCCAGCGTTGCATACATAGCCGGTGAGCAATGTCCCTTAGATAATACCAATCTATCTCTATCAGGATCATCTGGCCTCATCGGATCAACATTCATTTTTTCAAAATATAGCACAGATAAAATATCTGCGATTGAAAAAGATCCCCCAATATGCCCGGATCCAGCGGCTTGAATTGTCTGCAAAGCAGTTTTTCGAATTTTAGCCGCCATTAGATCCAGTTCTCTTTTTTTACTACATTCCATAACCTACTTACTCCTTCATCATTTTACTTTTATATAACTTATATCACGGTAATGCTTTCGCAGTCCGAATAAGTTCAAATATATTTCCCCGTTTACATAATGTTTCAAGGGTGTAATAATATCCTCCCAGCATGAAAGAATCCTCGTTTATTTTTGAATAACGAATAGTTGCGTTACGCTCCACAAATTCCGGTACAAAATTCCTTACTGCACTACGTATTTTGTTAATAAAATCTTCCGTGTCTGGATAATCTGGCCCAATAATAATACAATCCGGATTAATAATATATATAATGTTTGCTATTCCATATCCCAGCATCCAGGCAACTTTACTGACAGCCCTAGTCTGCCAGTTCATCACCATGTTTATACGCTTCAAACACATCCATATAATTACTGTTTTCATTTAATGGACTTTCCGGAAATTCGTATAAACGTTCTTTCATATAACGTACTACGCTTTCAACTCCTGCAGAGTATTCCAGAGTTCCTCTTCCTTCTTCTCCCTTTTTATGTCTATTAAAATTGATTCCCATGTATCCTGCCTCTCCGGCAAGCCCCAGATGACCATTTACAATATTGCCATTTACAACAAATCCGCATCCAATCCCATATCCTCTGGAACGTACAATAGCCAAACTCCCTCTGTCTATTCCTTTTATTTCTTCCGCACAATGCCATTCAGCATATGCAGAAAGTTTTGCATCATGCTTAATTAGTATCTTTCTACCCAGAGCTTCTTCCAATTCTGTATGTACATCTATATTGCTTAATTCTTCAAACTCATGAACCATAAAAATTTCTTCGCCTCTTTCCGGACGATTAATAAATAATCCTGGTACAGCAAGGCATACTCCCAGAATGCGATTATCACCATATTCCTCTACCAGAGAAATAGCTTCTTCTTTCATTTTGTCCAGAACTTCTCTAAAAGATTCTTCTTTTTTAAAATTGATATCTGCAATGTTTTAACTGCTGTCCTCTTAAATCAAAAATCCCAAACTGAAAGTCCTTACGTGTAATTCCTATAGACATTGTATAAATATTATCTACTTTTAGTCTTAATTTCTCTCCACGTCTTCCAACAGCTCCATCTCCGTCTCCTTCAACAATTCCCATATCAAAAAATTTCATTAATTATATTGGTAATCGTTAGCTTTTTTGAAGATTTAATTCCACTGCTATTTCCGCTCGCGTGAT
>ENA-OQBD01000152-OQBD01000152.1-human-gut-metagenome-genome-assembly--contig:-NODE-152-length-39451-cov-12.027718_pt1 | contig 39451 bp, 30 predicted proteins | sample MGYA00242742_ERZ504543 | MGnify/ENA primary metagenome ERZ504543 (study PRJEB26092, sample SAMD00036239) | human gut metagenome | host: Homo sapiens | study: EMG produced TPA metagenomics assembly of...
TTGTTGTTTTTCGCCATTTTTGCTCTCCTTTCTCGGCAGGGCGAAGCCATTACACAACATTCTTTGAATGTGTGTAACCCACTATGACACTTTCAGACTTCGTCTGCAAAGATGTCGTGGGCAAGGGAGTTCCCCCTTGAACCTCCTTTAGATACCTCAATCATAAAAACAGACTGTCCCGCCATCAGACAACCTGCTTTTATTCTCTCGGTATATCGCCCATCGGCAAAGACCAGTACCACAGAAAGCCTCGTTTTCGTGAGATAACGCCTGCTTTCTTCTTTGCCTTTTTGATGGTCGATTTCTTGAACCCTGCGGCTTCAAGTCTTTCTTCGCAATCCGAAGAAAGCATTTCTCCGTCTTTCAGCATTTCTAAAAGAAATTCTTTCGCCTTGATTTCCTTGTCGTTCGGTCTGCCCATTTTAGGGGCAAGGGACTGGAACGCTTCTTCTGCTGTCATTTCCATTTCAGAAATAAAGTCCACTCCCTTTTCTGCAACCTCAAAGAGAATTGCAGAGCCTGTCGGGGCAAGGTTGGATTTCACTTGAACCATATATCTTTCCGCCGGTGCTTCTTTGTTCGGTGTGCGTGTGATTGCAAGAATACTTCTTGCAGCACCCGCAATATCAATAGAACCGTTGGTACGGTAAAGAGGGTTGGTATCTCTCATCTTGTTCATATGAGCGATAATCACGATGGCACAGCCTGTATTTTTTGCAACTGCAATCAAGTGATTAAACTCTGCCCTTGTTTCGTTGGCATTGTTCATTGAACAGTTCTCTCCGATATAGGAACTCATCGGGTCAAGAATTAAAAGTTTTGCGTGATACCTTTCGATTGCTTCAGCAATACGGTTATCTCCAAAGGATAAAGATTTTTCATCTTCTTTGATGAAGATAAGATTTTCTCCGTTCCCACCGGCAGAGTTAAAACGGGGGACTACCGTATCGTCTGCATCATCTTCCGTTGTCTGATAGATGACTGTCATAGGCTCTGTTTCTTCTTCGGTAAAGGGGAGAGGTTCTCCCTTTGAGAGCAGGGCGGCTATGGAAAGCATTAACTTGCTTTTCCCATCGCCAGGATCGCCCTGCAAGAGCGTAACCTTGCCGAACGGAATATACGGATACCACAGCCATTTCACTTCTTTCGGTTCAATCTCACTTGCCTTGATAATTTCAAGCGGTACATTTACATTCATCTCATTTTCCATTTTCATCATTGTTCTTCGTTCTCCTTTTCGATAAATACTTCGGGCAGAGCACCACGATACAGCGGAAACTCTGCTTACAGTCATTACTGCATTTTCTGCAAAGTTCGTTGTAGGTAATGCGATTTCTTTCATTCAGAAACAATGCCCACTCTTGTTTCCGTTTCTTACTCATTCTCGGCATATCAATCCTCCTTTCCGCCTGAAAACAAAAAACCACAGGGAAGATACTTACTGCCTTGTTTCTGTCATTTCTCGGGGCGAAAATCGGGCAAAATTGCCTTTCTAAGCCTTTCAAAAAATCACACAAGGTATTTGTACTAACCTGTGGTTATGTATAAAATTGTAGGGTTTGGGGTAACAAAAAACACCGTATTTCTACGATGTTTTTCGTACTTCAACTATTGTTGTTTCACCAAACTAATCTTTATCTTGTCCACGACACTTTAACGCTTTAATTAAAAGATATTTCGACATCATTTAATAATTGTATTTATAGCGGACTGCACTGCTTTATATCTTCCTTCATCTGATAATGATGCCAAGCAGGTAATCAAATATTCCTTGCCATCTTTTTTATAAAGAACAACAATATTATAGGAAGATGCCATAGTTCCTGTTTTTATTCCTTTTACATTTTCATTATAGTACGGTGACTTTTTATCTAAAAACTTATTGGTATTTTTCCAAGTAAATTCACCTTGTGGAGTTTGAATTGAGAAAGTGCTTTTCCCTACACATTCTTTAACAAAATCATAATTATAAAGCTTCAAGGCTACACGATTAATATCATCCAAATGTGTATCGGCTGACATAGCTGCCCCGCTCGGATCATTATACAAATTTGTTTTAGAATAGCCTTCTTCAATTAAATACTCACTTAGCTCTGTCATAAAATAATTTATATATTCCGTTGCTGTATAGCCCTCTCCTAATTCATTTTTAGCAATATAATATGCCAACGAATAGGCAGCATCGTTTCCCGAAGGAACAAGCATAGCTTCCATTATTTCTTTTACTGTGTACTTCCCAACTTTTAGATTTGCTAAAGATGACCCAGCCGGCACAAGATCCAATACCTCTTGATTTACTTCAATAACATCTTCCAAGTTAACTTTTGTCAAAGCATAGTCAATGACAAATAGTTTTGCCAAACTTGCTACTGTGGGCAATTGGCTATCTCCCTCGTAAAATAAATATTCACCCTGTTCAATATCATAAACAGAAAACGAAAGAGCGTCCTGAGGAATGTTAAGCTCATTTGTACTCAGTTGAAAATCGATTTTTTTATACACATCCTTAAAAAAATCAAAACGATAAATCCCTGTTTTATATAATCCAACTACTGCTACAAACGCTATAAGCAAGACTGTTGTAAAAACCATTATTATCTTTATCTTTTTGTATTTTCTATTCTTCTTCATACTCTCACCTACAAATTCATTTCGTTATTCCTTATAAAATACAACCTTCCATTAAACATTATAACAAAAGTCATCATTTTTTTCAATACTTCAAACTACTTCGACTACACTCACAACTTAATGACTTCTTGAATACTTCCCGAAAAAGAAAACTGCCATCAATTAAGACAGCAGTTCCTTTTCGGCTGGTATGCTATTAGGAATACACAATATCGTTCAATACAATCTCATCTGCACAGGCTCGGATATTATTCATCAATCCGACCCATCTCATCATATCCTCCGCTTTCAGTTGTTCCGTCACACCTTGTTTTCTTGCCATTTCCTTTATCAGATACTCCGCCATATTACACGCCGAAGTATCAATTTCAGCAAGGTGTTCATATAACTTTCCGCTTGTAAGCAGATTGAAATATAAGACTTTCTTGTGTTCCCTTAAATATTTTTCCCTCGTTCTTCCGTATTTTATGAGCGTAGACGGTTCTTCGTTTTCTATCGTCAAGCAGGGATAGTAATAATCTCCGATGAGTTCGTACTGGATACCAGTTCTTTCGTCTGTAATAAATCTTTGCATTCTGATTTCTCCTTTTGCTTCTTGTGATAAAATTCCAAAGATTTCTCGTTGTGGTTTTGCTTTTGACATTCCTCGGAACAGAATTTCTGCTGACTGTGTGTAGGCCAGTAGGTACTGCCACACACAGCACAGACACGCTGACGATAATAATGATTTCCTCTTTCTGCTTCTCTGTCGGCTTTCTTTTGGTCCTGCCTTGCCTGATAGCAGCAATCCTTTGAACAGAATATCTGTCGGTTACTTGTAGGCACAAACTCTTTTTGACAGTGAGGGCATATCTTTGTCTTGACGATTTCTCCACCGGTTTCAGCGAGTTTTTTCGCCTTTCGCTTCTCTCGGTATGCTTTTTCACGCTCACGCTGTCTTGCCAGTCGTTCCGTTTCAATCTGTTCTTCCTGTGCCTTTAGCTCGGCAAGTTCTTCTTCCGTATAGGCAATATCCACCTGCCCGACATAGTTGAAATAAATATCAACCTTTTGTGTCCTTGCTTTTCCCACACCCTCTGCTTCATAAACCACAATCTTGTCAATGAGTTCAGCAAACATCAAATCGGAAATTTCTGTCGGCTCTTTGCACTTGCGAATTAAAGAAATGAAATGCTTAATATCAACAGCATTTACTTTTTCTTCGGTAAGTTCCTTTTCCATTTCCTCAATCTTCGTTTCCAGTTCAGCCTGTTCGTCATCGTACTGCTTCATCAGTTGCTTATACTGTCTTTCGGGCAGTAATCCCGAAACAAGATTTTCATACAAGCCACGAATAAGTTTAGATAATTCATCGTATCGCTTCTGAAAACGGCACAGTTCCGATTTATTCTGCTTTGGCTTTTCTGTCTGCTTCTCATTCCATAATGCTTGAAGTTCTTTTGCAAAGGCTTCTTCGTCATTCAGAACAAATTTTGATAATCGTTTTACAGCCGATAATATCAAGGCTTCAACATTATCAGCACTAATCGAATGGGCAGTGCAGGAGTTTACTCTGCTGGCATACCCACCGCAACGGTAAGAATACTGTAACGAACGGTCTTTTTTACTGTAATGCGTTTGCAAGGTCATTCTTCTGCCACAGTCAGCACAGAACAGATAACCACTCAAACGATTGCTATGCGTACCTTTTGCCGCTGTTCTGTTCGCTCGTTTCTTTCGCTTCTGAACGCTGTCCCAAAGTTCCTGCGAGATGATAGGCTCGTGCGTATTATAAAATACATACTGCTCATCTTCATCGGTATTTTTCCTTTTGTGCAGTTTGAAATTGGTGCTGACCGACTTACGCAAAACCGTATGACCGAGATATTCCTGTCTGCTCAAAATCGCTCTTATGGTTGACATTCCCCAAGTATATGGGTCTGAAAACTTCGTTCCATTATACTGTTCGGGGTGATATTCCTTTGCGTGTGCTGCCGGAATTAAAACCTTTTCTTCGGTAAGCAATTCAGCGATTGCTCTCGGACTTTTTCCCTCGTTGGCAAGCAAAAAGATACGCTTTACCACCTCAGAAGCCACAGGGTCAACGACAAGCGTTTGTTTGTCGGTTGCTAATCGGTTATACCCATAGGGAATAGAACCGCTACAACGCTTTCCGTCTTTCATACGGGCATCAAACACAGCCTTAATTTTATTACTTGTGTCTTTGGCGTACCATTCGTTCATTATATTCAAAAATGGGGCAAAGTCATTATCAGAAGCATTGTTACTGTCAATACTGTTGTTTATCGCAAGAAAACGGACATCTTTTTGTGGAAACAAAACTTCCGTATAAAATCCCACTTGCAGATAGTTTCGCCCTAATCGGCTCATATCCTTAACAATAATCGTTGCGACATTTCCTGCTTCTACTTCTTTAATCAACTCCTGAAAACTCGGACGATTGAAATTCACACCCGAAAAACCATCGTCAGTAAAATGACGAATATTCGTAAAGCCATTTCTACGGGCATAATCTTCCAAGTATTGCTTTTGGTTGGTGATTGAATTTGACTCACCATTAAGGTCATCATCTCTTGATAATCGCTCATAGAGTGCTGTAATCTTTGAAGTCCTTGACATTCTCTTATCCTCCTTTCTTTATGTAATCTGTTTTGGTATTAAAAGTATTACTCCCTCTACCAATAGGAGAAAATAGGGGTACAAAGCGGAACTGTTTTTCAAGAAAATCAAAATATTTTTTTGAAGTTCCAAGACCGATTTTGATAGCCTATTTTCAATTTAGGAACGCATTATTTATCGTCCTACTAAATTATAGCCCTCGGGCGTAAGTTCTACCGCTGTAACGGTTTCTCCGAAAGTGGAAGCCCACGCATCGAAGTGTTGCAGATTGTTTTTTACAAGCGTGTTGTACTGCAAGTATCTCTGTATGGTGTATAACTCCACCATAGAATTTGAGATCGGCGTTCCGGTTGCAAACACCGTGCCACGACCGCCCGTGATTTCATCAAGATAACGGCATTTCATAAAAAGGTCGCTTGATTTCTGTGCTTCGGTCTGTGCGATACCGCCTACATTTCGCATCTTGGTATAGAGGAAAAGGTTTTTATAATAATGGCTTTCATCAATGAAAAGTCTGTCTACACCGAGTTCCTCGAAAGTGACAATATCATCTTTTCGGGATTGGTCATTGAGTTTATCAAGTTTTTGCTTCACGGATTTTTTTGTTCGCTCTAACTGCTTGACCGAAAAATTATCTCCACGATTTTTCTTCAAGTCTGCAATACCGTTTACGACCTCATCAAGTTGTTGCTCAAGGATTGCTCTCTGTCGTTCAATACTCATCGGTATTTTTTCAAACTGAGAGTGTCCGATAATGATTGCGTCGTAATCACCCGTAGCAATACGACCGCAAAATCTCTTACGGTTTTTTGTTTCAAAATCCTTTTTCGTCGCAACTAAAACATTGGCGGAAGGATATAGTTGCAGGAACTCTGCCGCCCATTGTTCGGTCAGGTGGTTTGGCACAACAAAGAGAGATTTGTTGCAAAGTCCGAGCCTCTTGGACTCCATCGCCGCTGCCGTCATCTCAAAAGTTTTGCCTGCCCCGACTGCGTGTGCCAAAAGCGTATTGCCGCCATAAAGAATGTGAGCCACCGCATTTTTTTGGTGTTCACGGAGTTCTATTTCAGGGTTCATTCCATTGAAAGTGATATGACTTCCGTCATACTCACGGGGGCGAATACTGTTGAATTTCTCATTATAGAGTTTGCACAGTCGCTCACGGCGTTCCGGCTCTGACCAAACCCAATCCTGAAAACCCTGCTTAATAAGTTCCTGCTTTGCCTGAGCAATTGCAGTTTCCTTTTTGTTGAGGATTGCTTTCTTTTTACCGTCGCTATCTTCGACATAATCGAAGATACGGACATCTTTCAAATTCAAGGTTTCCTCAATGATTTTATAGGCATTGATACGCTTTGTTCCGTAGGTGCTGTACGCTTTGACATTACCGCCGTCGTAGGACTTACCCTCAATGTTCCATTCTCCCGTATATTCGGAAAAGTGAAGTTTGATATTCCATTGTGCATATCTCGGTGTTCCCAAGAACTCAAAGATAAACTGCTCTACGATTTCAGGGGGCAACCAAGTTGCACCAAGACGGACAGAGATTTCACTTGCCGTTAAGTCTTTCGGTTGCACCTTTTCAAGTGCTTCCACATTGACTTTGTAATCTTCGGGATAAAGTTCAGCCGACTTTCTTGCAACAGCGAGTTTTTCACGGACATTTCCTGAAAGGTATTCATCTGCCATAAGGTACTTTGCTTCGGTACTGCTGCCGTAGCCGTACATCGGGTTTAGAAAAATAACACCCTTTAGGTCTGTATATATTTCTTCTTCGGTCTTGCTTGACAGTTGACACATATACTCCACATCAATGCAGGCTTTTTCGCCCATAGATACGGCAAGTGCTTCGCTTGAAGTATCAACCGAAGTAACGGGTGTGTGCGGCTTAATCGTTCTCTTGAAGAACATATCCGCCTTGCGTTCAAGGTTTCCCTCGTCGTTTAAGATTTCAAGGGCAGAGAGCAGCGAGAATGAACTGTCCTGAGAGAAAGCCGAAGTGTTGGCTCTGCTATTGAGCAATCCGTATTTACCTGTAAAGGTGTCGTAAAGTGAATTCAGTCGTTCTTGCTCGGCTTTGATTTCCGAGTCGGGGTAATCCTCCGTTTGTAATTCAATCAGTTTTCTGACTGCATCACGAATAGAACTCATACCCTTAATTCTGTTTTCGGCAGTAGCGGAAACATCAACCTGAACCATTCTCGAATTTTCTCGGAAATAGATTTTATCGTCTACCACCGTATAAGAGAAGTTTCGGACTGTCGGATCGGCAGGGATAGAGTTATCTTCTTCGGTCAGTTCGTCATCAACCTCATAAGCCGTAATCTCACCGTGAATATTAGAAATGGCTTCGTTTAATTGCTCTGCAAGGTCAGCCCCCTCATAAGGCAAACAAGACGGTTCAGGACCGAACCGTCCTGATACCAGTTTCATCTCACCAAGTATCATTTCGGGGTGTTCCACAAAGTAACTGTTCATTGTGATGCCATTCTCATCTTTGCCGAGATGCACCCAATCAGGCTCTATGTCTATTAGGCGGTCACGCTTCTGCAAGATAAGAATATCCGAAACGACTTCCGTTCCGGCGTTACCCTTAAATGTGTTGTTCGGCAGACGAATTGCACCGAGCAAATCGGCTCTCTGTGCGATATATTTTCTTACCGAGGGGTTATCCTTATCCATTGTTCCTTTGCTCGTTATGAGCGCCATAACGCCGCCCGGTCGCAATTTGTCAAGGGACTTTGCAAAGAAATAATCGTGGATCAGGAATTTGTATTTATCGTACCTCTTGTCGGAAACTTTGAAATCTCCGAAAGGCACATTGCCTACAACCGCATCAAAAAAACTGTCGGGAAGATTTACTTCTTCAAAGCCTTGCGCCGCAATAGAAGTCTTTTGGTAGAGTTGTTGAGCGATGCCTGCCGATATAGTGTCAAGTTCCACGCCGTAGATTTTGCTTTCCTTCATTTCTTCCGGCAGCATACCGATAAAGTGTCCGATACCGCAAGAAGGCTCTAAAATATTGCCCTCACGAAAGCCCAACTGTTCCATAGCCTTATATACCGCTTTTATCACCGTAGGCGGTGTATAAAAGGCGGTCAGGGTGCTTTCTCTTGCAGAAGCATATTCTTCCGGTGACAGGATATTTTTAAGCATTCTGTATTCGGTCTGCCAAGAACCTGCACGCTCATCAAACACTTCGGGAATACCGCCCCAACCAACATATCTCGACAAGATTTTCTGCTCATCGGTAGTGGCAAAGCGATTTTCCTCCTGACATTTTTTCAGAGTTGATATTGCTGCATAGTTTCTGTGAAAACGCTCTTTTTTATTTACTTCCGCTATCTCGTTGTTGGCAAGGTCAAAATTGTGTCGCTCGGACATTGGAATTTCAGGGTGCAAGTCAAAGGACTGTACCTTACTTTTCTTCGGTTTTTCCCACTCAGGCACAATGGTTTCAGTTGCCTTTTCCACACGCCCAAGTTCTTCCTCTGACAGATATACAAGGTCATCAAAGGAGAGGTTCTTCAAACCTTGCTCGATCATATCCTCAAGCGTGTCGTACTGTTCGGTACGGATTACTTTACCGTCAACGAGAGTTTCAATACGATAATCAACAAGGTTGACGCTTGCCTGAATTTCGTGCTTATCATCTTCGGTCGTTGTATAGGCTACATTGACTTTTGAAAGGTTGGTGTAGTCTGCACCTTCATCACGCTCAAATTCCTCTCGACAGTATTCGTCGATAATTTCCTTTGCAATATCAAGGGAAGATTTCAAATACGGATTGTCGATAACAGAAAAGCCTTTCAGCGGCGGATCACATTCTGCGATATAGTCGTGTGGAACAACAGAGCCGTCTGATTGTCTGTAAAGAACCACATTCATCGGGACACCGTAGTAGTTTTCTTCTTTAATATCCTTTTCCAACTGATACGGGCTTGTGTATTCGATACTTTCTCCGACTTCGCCGTTTGTGCCGAGGTATTCAATCCTGCCGATAGGTTTCGACTCCAAAGGATCTTCTTTATTCTGTGAAATAACGCTATATACTTTTCGCTCTTCGTTTTCAAGGGAAGAAATCGCAACATCAAGCCCTCTGTCGGTCAGCATTGTCAGATAGGTTTCCAAGCGGTGTTGCGGAAACCCTACCATCGGTATGCGGAAGTTCTTATCTATGGCACGGGTTGTTTTTACAAGGTCAAGGGCTGTCCCAATGACATCTGCATCATTGGCATAGGCTTCAAAGAAATCGCCCATCTGATATAGGACAAGGCTATTCGGATTGTCTGTCTTGATTTCAAGATAATCCTGATAAAACTGCGGCAGATGACTTTCTTGCATTACTTCGCTTTCCGCCTGAGATACGAGGGTATTCATCGTATCTTCGCTTCTGCCGATGCGTTCAGGATGTGGGGCAGCGTATTCTTCCAATACGGCATCGTATTCAGGTGTACCGAGGTCAACCAATTCCGTTTTGGCGTGTTCGTCAAGGTATTCAAAGAAACCGTCTGTACTGTCCGTATTTGCTTTTGCTTCGGTTATAAGTTCATAGGGCAGATGTGCGAATACAAACTGACCGCCCGCTGCTGCGTCGGGATTATAATAGACCGCTTCAAATTCACCAACATCGGGACGATGGAAATAGTAGTCATCATCACCGATAGGTGTTGTGTTCGGATCGATGTGAGATTTCTCCCTTTCCGCCGCCTGCTCGATACGCTCCACAATACTTTGCGGCAAATCCTGCACATAGTAGGTAATCATACCTTCGGGAGAGATGTGGGCAATATTCTGATAGTCCCCATTAACTTCTACGGCACGATTCCAAACAGTCAGTCCGTTTCCGAGATAGCCCATACCTATGTCATACGGGGCAGCCGTTTTCTCGGACTGCTTTTCCGTGACTTTCAGGTGGTCGTTCATAGGGTTCTCACGAACCTTTTGGTCGAACTCTGCTCTTGACATTTCCTTATTAAACAACGGGAACTGCAAATCATAGAGCATCACACGCTCATCATCAAAAGACTGAATTTCATACTCATTTGCACCGATATATACGGTGTTTCCAAGATGATATTCATATCGGTCATTGTCCTGTTCCGGCTCTTCCTTTTCGGGTGGTGCAGTAGAAAGAATATCTTTTTTTCTGCGTTCCTCTGCAATTTCTGCTCTGCGGACTTCCTGATTTTCAAGCCACTTCGGATATAACTCCTTGTCGATAATCTCTTGTGAAAAAGTAAAAGCAGAGGGTTTTGCTACCTCTGCTTCATAGTCGAGCATTAAACTCATTTGCCCATCAATAGAGGGCAATGGCTTGAATTTGTCCTGAAGTTCTCCCAAGAGTCGCATTGCTTCAAAATGCTCGGCAATAACACCCCAATCATAAAAACTTTGCTTAGTACGATTGAGATAACTGCCTTCCCATAGGTGCAGGACATTTTGATATGTCTTATATCCCACACGGCGTTCACCACTCAAAATCAATTCCGTATAGTCGTTGTTGAAAATGCTCTTGATATATGAAACACGGGCATCTTCATCAGCGTTCGCTTCAAAAAATGCCCGTATCTCGTCTTTGCCGGCTTTCAAGTGGGGTGTTGTTGCGAGAATTTCTCTTATGGTATCATCGCCGCCGAAGAACGGTAGGCTCTTATCTTCATTGGAACGGTCATAGTAATCTAAGAGTAGACTACTTGCTTCAATACCGTTTCCTGAACCCGATTGCGGATGTTGTTCATTTGTCGCACCCAACTCATCATATCGGTTGCTTTCAGATTCTCCGTCACGCCCTCTTTCTCCGCCAACTCTTTCGTTAAGCGTTCCGTCAGTTCGGTTGCCGTCTGTTCCACTTCCGTCAGATGTTCGTTCAGTTTGCAACTCGTCAGGAGATTGTAGTACAGAACTTTGCGGTTTTCCTTCAGGTACTTCGCCCTCAGTCGAGAGAAGTGTCCCATCGGAGTTTCCGACTGATCCGGTACGGTCAGATTGGGCAGTCTGTAATCGCCCTGCATCGTGTAGGTCAATTCGGTCATTTTCAAGACTCCTTTCGGTTTGATTTTCTTTGACTACATTGTAGTCGGAATTTTGAGTTTCGGCAATTATGCGATTTTGCTTTTCAAGGGACATAATCGTTTTTGCAATTTCTGCAAGCCCCATTTCAGCAATATCACTCGTGGCGAAACCAAGAGCATTAAGGGTTTCGGGCGTATTGAAATTGATAATATCCTCAAAATCCTCACGGAAAAAGTATTCTTCCGTATCAGTGCCGAGCCTTTCCATTGTCATATACGCCACGCTGTTTGCGACAGTCTTTTTGTAAATCGAACTGATAGCGTCCTCGTCCAATTCCTCCAAGAAACTGTTGTTGGTCGAGTAAAGCAAATCTCTGATATAATCAGGGATATTATCTTCCGTCGCATTTCGTGCAGCACCAAGAATTGCCGAAGCAAGAGAACTCTTATCTTCAATAGTTCCAAAGGTGCTTTCAAGTGTTTCAATAATTTCTTCCTCGTACTCAGGCTTCATAGACCAAATGGGAACGGGGCGAGAGTATCTGCTTTCGTGAGTGTCGGAAATATCGAAATAATGAATAAGCCACTGATGGCTTCTGCTTACATCGTCAAATACCGCTATGCCCGTAGCACCTTTGTTTACCCATCTTCCGAAAGATTTGTTCCAACGCTCAATTTCAAGAACGGCGGTTGCGTCCGGTCTTTGGGCAAATACAAGCAACTGTTCGTCAAAGCGAAGTTTGTAGTTTCTGCAAGCAGAAGTCAAAAAGGCTTGCCAATTTTCCGGTGAGGATACAACCGTCTTGCAGGTGCGATTGTATAACTCGGAAATTAGGTCATATTTTCGTGCCATCGGTAACACCTCCTTATCTTTCAATTTGTTTTGTTGTTTCTGCCGAGGAATGGTAAAGCCGTAAACGGCGGCAATATCATCACCGAGTCGTCTTGTAACCCTTGTTATATCGGCTCGTGTTGCCTTACCGTCATATATCTTTGCCTTGAGATTTTCTATCTGACAGTCGGTAGCGGTGTCCTTATACACACGATAGAGATAATGGTTTCGTCCGTCGTGATGTACGGCATCTGCACGAAGATCTCCGTATTTATCAACATACCACTCACACATATCCATTTCGGAATAAAGACAGTCGCAAATCTTTCCTGATTTTATTTCGGCATAACCGCTAAATCTGCCATTCCAACGCCCAATATCCGCAACCACTAAGATAGGCTGAGAAAGTTGAACATTAAGGTTCATACGCTCATCATCGAGGTAGTCAGCGTTTATTTCGTACATTTTCTGCATCAGTTCTTCTTCCGAAAGGTCGGGATACTGTTCCGACAAGTCATCTTTCCAATCTTCAAAGTCAAGGTTAATATCGCCCCAAATAATATGGCGGTCATTCGCTCTGCTGCTCATCGCTATCGCCGCCCAAGTAGGAGAACAGTTTATTTGCCTTTGTTGCTTTCTGAAGTTCCGTAATTACAGTCATATCCTGAATGGTAATGTTCGGGATTTTCAAAATGTTCTCCATATCAAGAGCCTGCAACTCTTTTTCGGTTTTGCAGTTGACTCGAAAGAGTTTATGCAAAACTTTCGTTTTCTGCTGAAGGGTAAATGTTTCTTTCATTGTTCTGCCTCCTTATCCTTTTTCGTTTTACCGTATTCATCGGTATCACCTCACTTTTTCTTGTCGGTAGCATAGGCTTTGAAATTGCCTTGCTGCTTTTTTCTCGCTCTGCGTACTTTGGGGCTGCAACCGAGTTCGGGCGTTACCGCCTGAATTTTCTGACGGGTGCGACGAATACTCTCGAAGCAAGGAATATGAAAAACCTTGTAGTTGTTCATAACCATCTCGAAAGGCAGTTCGCCAATTTTTACTTCACCGTAGCGATTGCAATAGAGCAAATAAAGGATCATATCGTCATCTCGTGCTTCCTTATGGTTGGAAAGAATAACACGGACTCTGCTTTCAATCGTTTTAAGGTCTTTCATAACTTGCCTCCGTAAATAGAAAAGGGGCGGAATATTTCATCCGCCCCAAAGGTTTATTTTTTCTTGTTCTTTACCTGAAGGAAGATAATTCCTCCGATAATAAACGCTATCAGTACAAGCGTTATAATTGTTTTAGGTTCCATTACTGTTCACCATCCTTTTTCTTGCGTTTGAAACCGATAAGCACAGTTGTTCCTACACCCAAAACAGACAAGCCGAGCAGTCCGAGCCACAAGCCCACCTTGCTCTCGTCACCCGTCTTAGGATTGTCGATAAGGATATTGTGCATCTCAACAATGGTTGTGGAATTGGTCATTACATTTGCCTTTTTATCAGAAGGTCGGGAGTAGGCGGAAGATACACCGTCTACAACTTCTGAAACGGTATATTCACCGATGCGGAGTCCTTCAATAAGAATTTCGCCGTTTTTGTCGGTAACAAAGGTCTTATCGTAACCGTTCGCCCCGGTAACACGGAAGGAAAAACCCTCAACTTTTCCGTCAGAAGAAGTCTTGATAATTTTGAGAGAACCCGTCATTGCGTTGTTGATAAAGCCTACACCTGCCTTGTTTTCAACCGAGTAGGTCATACCGTCTGCTTCGATGAATACTGCATAAACGCCTTCGTCAAGCAAAAATCCGTCGGGCGCTTTGGTTTCCTTTACGAGATAGTGACCGTAAAGCAGGTCTTTCATCTCATAGACACCCATCTCGCTTTCGGTAAGTGTTCCGACAAGGGTATCTCCGTCATCAAGTTTCCCATCGCCGTTATTATCCTTGTAAACTTCAAAGGTCGCTCCGGTCAGTTTGTTTTCGGGATAATCTGCGTCCACTTTGGTAAGGGTGATGTTTCCACGAATGTGCCTGTTGACGATTTTAACCTCAACGACCTGACCGTTGTGCCCGACGGTTACGGGGTAAACCGTATCGTTCAGCACGAAGCCTGTCGGCTGCTCAATCTCACGGATATACCAAGTGCCAAATGGGATGTTTTCAAAAGAAAAACTACCGTCCTCTGCGGAAACGGTAGTCATCAAAGCAATTTCTTTTGTAAATTCGCCGTCGCTTGTACGGAAAATACCAATCAGCGCACCGCCAAGGGTGTTGCCGTCCTCATCGACTTTCTTGCCGGAAACAGAACCGTAAATCAGGTCATTTTCGATTGTCTTGCCGTTGTTGGCATCAATCTTAACGGTTGCCGTTTCCTGTCCTGCGTACTCAAAGTTTACGGGATACTTGGTATCCGAGAGGATATAGTGTTCATCGGTAGCGAGTTCTTTCACATAGTAGTTGCCGATAGGAAGGTCGGTCTTGATTTTTGCCGTTCCGTCCTCATTCAGCGTGATAATCTCAATCAGTCCGTCTGCGGGAATGGAAGTACCGCTTGCGCTGACGATTTCTTCTGCGGCGAACAGCCCAAAGGAAAGGTTCTTCATTTCGCCGTTTGTGCCGATATTAAAGAGTTCGTTCTTTTCAAGAACCTTTACAAGCCCGATTTCAACCCTCTGTCTTTCATTGAAGAAAGACGCTGCCGTTTCGGTTACAGAAATATTCTGTCCCGCATAGACAAGTTTGGCAATGTGGATTTCACCATTCAGCACCATTCCATACGGCGCTGTGATTTCTCGCACCTCATATTTGCCGAGATAGAGTTCACGGCTCTTGGCAAAGCCGTCCCCGTCTGTAATAACGGTATCTACCACCGTGCCTTTGGTGTAACGGAGTGTTCCGTCAGGGGTATAGACATCTTCTGCGGCACGGATTTCATATACCGCACCTTCAAGTCCTGCCGTTTCATAAACAGGCTGATAGATTACCTCCGTATCCTCAGAGCCGCTGACATTTACGCCGCTGAACACTTCGCCCGTCTTTTCAACGGTGATTGTTCCTTTCTGAGCCGTATTCGGTTTATTTACTTTAATCACCGTAACCCCGCTTTCTTCGGTAGAATTATCCTCGGTTACATCAAAATATACGGGAGTGCCGTCAAGCACATATCCGTAGGGAGCCTGCACCTCGACAATAGAATAGCCCTTGCCGTAATCCAATTTTTCAGGTGTGACGAAACAACCGTTGGCGTCCGTATAAAAGGTATCAATTACGGTAGGCGTCGGATAGGTGTAGGTCATTGTGATAAGGTTGCCTGTCGGATCGTAAATCTGAAAGCCTGCGCCTGCATAGGGGATTGTCTTGCCACTTTCCGCATCGACTTTTACCACCTTGATATAACTCTCAAAGGGTGCGTTGTTGATAAGATAACGATAAGTCTGACCGTCCTTTGCGATAAAGACATCGAAATCTTTAATAAACTCGCCACCCTCCCAACCTGCGGTCTGATGAACGGTATAGATGCCGTAAGGCATTTCTTTGGTCTGTGCAAATCCGTTTTCATCACAGGTGAGATAATCACGCTCGGCAGGCTTTGCGTTATCATAAGAGCCTGCGGCTTTCAGGAAAACCTCAAACTCTGCGCCGCTTTCGGGTGTTTCAATCTTTGTTTCGCCATCATCACAATGCTTAATGATAGCGATATTGCCCTTAACAACCCACTCGTTTACATCGTTTGCCGTCTGATTGTGTTCAACGGTGTAACGCTTTGCTTCCGCACCGATAGGATAAACGGTAGGATCAAGCAAATATCCCTTGCTCGGTGCGAGTTCCTTTACTGTCCAATCGTCCCCGCAAACATACTCCTTGCTCACAAACTGACCGTTTTCGTCGGTGTAGTATTCATCAACGAGTTGATTGCCCTTGAAAATGCCGTACTTTGCCCCTGCAAGTGAAGCATCGCCCTGTGGGTTTCCGGTTTCGGCGTCGCTCTTGGTTACGGTCACGGTAAACTTTTTGAGCGTGTTCGTAAAGTTACGGTTTGTAACCTCATTCCACTTGATCGGTGCGTTCTGCTTTTCGGGAATAACATAACGGACTGCGGTATCCATTTCTTCAACGGTATACGGCTCAGTACCGGAGATAAGGACACCTTCAAAGGTTGCAACACCGTTTGCATCGGTTACGGCATATTCGTCAACGGCAATGCCTGAAAGCGAAGTGCCGTAGAGATGAAAAACTACGCCCTCAACAAAGTTGTCCTCGGAAGATTTGATAACCTTCAAAGCACCACGCTTCAACACATTGCTGAAAGTGACCGTAGAGGTGTGTCCCGATACAATCGTAACTCTCTGCACACTCTGCGGTTCGTACTTTTCTTCGGCAAGTTCCGTTACCGTGTAAACACCCGGCATAAGTTCAATATCTACCGTCCCGTCCTTTTTTGTAGTCACAGTTTGGTTGACGCCGTTGCCTGCGATATTGAATTTAACACCATCTACCTTGTTATCCTCAGAGTGCTTCACGATATGACCGACGCCTGTGGTTTCGGTCTTGACTTTCAGATAGAAAACAACGGGATCTTCCGCACCTGACATCATTGTCTGCTTGCCGGGGTAGCCCCAAATGAGGATATTACCGTCGATATTCGGAATACTTTTCTGTGCCGTAATACTTACGGCGCTTTCAATCATCTTCTTGGAAGTGAAAGTATACTGATTGCCACTTCTCGATACAGTAATACCACTTGCACTAAACTTAATATCCGCCAGCGTGTTGTTGGTATCGGTCAGCGTAAGACTGTAATTGTCTGCCGCCTGATTGTATTTCAAGGTGTATACTTCTGCCGAGCCGCTTCTGTGAGAAGCAAAACTTGGTACGGTTGCGTGGCTTTTCATCTGCGAGAGAAGCCAATCGTAGCATTTCTCGGCAGGTCTGCCCTTAATACCCTTGTAGTAGGTGTCGGCAGGAATGCCATAACTGTTTGCAGTAAGAGTTGTAGGAGAGGTACGAAGTTGCTGCTGATACTCCCAAAGGATCACCTGAGTAGCAATCGCAAAATCGTCCTCATTCGTTCCGCTGACGGGTGCGGTCTTGCCCGGATGCCAACCGTAAACAGGGGTGAGCATAAGACCGTACTGCACGGCTGCGGGAAGATTTTGAAAGTATGAGTTGTTCTTACCGCTTTCGCTTGTATATGTTCCGTTGGCGTTATAGTCCACGCCCGACTCAATACACAACACCTGTCGTGCGCCGCTACTGTCCTTGATCATCAGTTTTGTTCGTGCGCCGCCTGCGTTCTTTGAATGAAGGCTTACATTACCGCTACTGTCGTAGGTAATGTACTGATATGTGGCGGGAGAGTGATATTTCTCGCCGTCATAGCCAACATATTTTGCTCCGTAATATGCGTCCACCTTTTTTCCTTCCTCTGCCGTAAACGCAAAGGCGGAAAACGGGAGTGCGGCAATGCACATCACGGCACAGAGAATTGCTGCGGCAATGCGCTTTGCATTGGTTTTTACAAAATGTTTCATTTCGGTTTTTACCGTCCTTTCTTGATTTTGGGTATAAAAACACCCTCTGTCGTTTTAACAGAGGGTGTGCGGGTTCACGAACTCAGTACAGAAAATATATTCGGTAACTGCCGCCGTCAAGCGGTTCAATATATATCGTGAAATATTCGATTGTTGCGCCGCCGTAAGCGGAAAGAATACTCGGCATAGATTGCACATAGTCCGTGAGTTTCCGTTTGAGGTTTTCCCCCTGAAACGACTTTGAAGCCGTTACGGGAGTAGCCCAAGACGAATTGCTCGGTGTGATTTCCGTTCCGTCATCGCTTGTGATATGTGTAAGCCCCATTGACTCTCCGATAGCAATTAAATCGCTGCGGATTGCTTCAATGTCAAATGCATAGTCATAAGCAGTTTTCGGCTTTACGGGTTCGGTCGGCGTTTCCGTCTTTGTGGGCGGTTCGGGAGTTGCAGGTGCTTTGGGTGCATCCGTTTTCTCCTGCGGTTTGTTTTCGCTTTTCTGCGGTTGCTTTACTTCCGTTTTCGTGATTTCTGTCTTTGCTTCGGTTGATATTGTGCTTTCCGGTTCAGACTCTTTGATTGCAGAGGGAGAAGTCTGCGGTATTTCCGAAGCAGTTTCAGTCATCTCCTGACTTTCCGTACTATCGGGGTTTGCTTGTTCACTTGCCGAAGAAAAGGCTTTATTTTGCTCTGTGCTGCTCGGCAAATCTTTTTGCTCCGAGCCACAACCACAAAGCAAAGCGGCAAAAATAATTGACAAACAAAAGCATAAACCTATCCGTTTCATATTCATCAACTCCTTTGCCGTTATTGTAGAAAACAGGCTGCTGAAAAGCAACGGTGCGAATTTACGGGGTAAACTTAAATCATAACAACCACCTCCTTCAAGTGTGAATTGTGCGTTTTCTTTATGAGATAGACATATAGACCTGAGATAGTTTATTCAGGGAGATAGTATATATCTATTTCGGCAAGTTAGCAGGTAATAAGGGGTTAGAGTGTGAGAAAGGGGAAAAGAAACTTGTACTCCTACTACCGTGTATCACGCTCTGCCCGCTTACGCAAAAAGTTATTGTAATATTCCAATGCCTTGCAAACAAAATCCTCCGTCTGACTGAGTGGGACACTCTTAGGAATGAGTTGTCGCACACGATCACCACGAAGGACTATCTTTTCTTTTTGATTTGGCTTTTGCTCAGACATAATTGCTTGTATGGCTTCGGGAGTGAGTTTACCTTTCTCAAACATCTCTCGCATACGAATAGTTTGCTCGTGAGATGGGGTGCAGTAGTTTAAGTCAATTTCTGCAACAACATCACGCTGACTGTCCTCATCAAGATATGATAACTCAACGGCAGGCTTCAACGCCATTTGCAAAGAGTCCTTATCCTTCACTACCGAATTGTCTACCATATCAAGAAGTTCGGGAACAAGATTTGTCAAGCGGATATATCTTCGGACTGTTTCGCCGCTTTTATCGGCAACCGTATCTCTGCTTTTCTTTCCATCTGACTTGTGCAACTTGGTTGCACAGGTTAGGTCGGTTCGTTTTCCTTGCCTTGCCATAGCATCAAGACGCATCTTATATGCAAAGGCTCGCTCGGAAGGCAACTGTTGCGTTCTTTGATAGTTGCTTTCAACCATTAAGATTATGGCTTCATCTCTTGTGAGTTCAACTACTTCGCATCTCAGGGTTGGAAAGCCTGCAATTTGACTTGCTCTTTTTCGCCTGTGTCCTGAAACAAGTTCGTATCTGCCACCTTCTTTTTGGCGAACCATAGCAGGGGTTATAACACCACGCTCTTTAATGCTCTCAACAAGCCGTTCCATATCTTCATCATCTTGAACCCTATAAGGGTGGTCGGGGAAATCGTCAATCAGGTCAATGGGAATATCTCGGATTTTCGAGAGTTTTTCTTCATCTCGCATTTCCTGAGTCGAAAAAATATCATCGAACTTGGGCAGAGTGAAGTCGCTCTTTCTTCCTGCCATCGGCTAACACCTCCTTTGAAAATTCGGTGTAGGCTTTGGACACCGTACTGTTAGGCTCATAGGCATAAATACTTTTACCTTTGGAACTTACCTCAGCCGCCTTTATTGCTATGGGAATTTGAGAGTTGTATATCTTGATATAACTGCCGAAATTCTCACGCAAGGCATCTATTGTACTTTTGGCAAGGTTTGTTCTGTTATCTACGAGAGTTAAAAGTATGCCGTCAATACTTAGTTTTGGATTGATATGCTTTTTGACCTTAGTGATAGTCCGCATTAACTGCGTCATACACTTTGCCGGAAGATAATGAGCCTGAACGGGAATGATTACGCTATCCGCTGCCGATAAAGCATTGAGAGTCATCATACCAAGAGAAGGCGAACAGTCGATAATAATATAATCGTAATTGCGTTTAACCTCATTCAGGTAGTTTCTCAAAATGGCTTCACGGTTCATTGCGGTTACAAGACTAATCTCAAAATCGAAAAGGTCGCTATTGGATGGGATAAGGTCAACACCTTCTTTATGATGTAGAATACCTTTCGTTGGTTCTTTGCATTTGTCTTGCATTACTTCAAGCATTTTGTCCGGTAGTGCTACGGGCAGACTGTCCGTATCTCGCCAACCAAGACAAGTTGTTAGGTCACCCTGCGGATCTGCATCTACAAGGAGTACCTTTTTACCTTGCATAGCCAAACCTACACCCAAGTTTACTGTGGTAGTCGTTTTACCAACACCGCCTTTTTGATTACATATAGCAATCGTGTTACAGTTGGGCATTGTCTTTGCTCCTTTCATTTAGAATTAGCACGCTTTGAAAAGGTGCTATGTAAAGACCGAAGAAATGTTTATCTTCAGTCTGATGTTTCTGTGCAAAATTTGTCCTCGACGCCCCTTGCAAGGGAAGTACATAGGTAACGGTGTGCTTCACCGTTTCATAGGGATTTCACCTCAGCCGGGTTCGCCGCCTGCTCCGTAGAGAAGTATCATTATCATTCTGACTGTCATCGCCGTATCAGGGGCAACCTGATAGTTATAACGGGGGTTCTCGCTCTGTCCTATATAGGAAGTCTTGGCGTACCCATTATGATGGCTAATCATCAGAAATAAAGTCCTAAGTACCTGTATATTCAATTTTCAAGGAACAGCGAAAGGGCTGCTCCTAATCGGAGTTGAAATAACCCTTTCACTAATTCCCACTGAGAGAAGCCTTTTAGCAACCCATTCGGAAAAATTATTTGAAAAAATAAAAAAAGCCACCCAAACCTCGAAAGGAATGAGTGGCTTAAAGGGAAAACACCGCTTCGTTCAAAAAACGAAACGGTGCTATGCTGACTATTCTATTGAAATTCGGTGGTCTGACTCGGACATTATATATAGAGGACACGAAACTTCTTTTTCTTTGACTTTTTTATTTTCATAATAACTTCGTCAATCCCGTCCGTATACTTACCGCTTTGGATCAATTTGTTTCTCTTGCTCACCAAAGAAGAAAGTGCGTCGAAATATTCTTTGTCATTCAGTTTTATGTAGTATTTATCTCTCATAATCGTTTCCTCCTGATGCTTTAATTATATATGGGAAAAGGCAATCTGTGAAATGTGCGTTGCGTGAAGCCCTAACACAAGATAACAAGGGGATTAAAAGGCACGGGGTAAAACAAGGTCGGACTATAATAAGCACACATTTCAATTAGCAAGATTTTTAGCACGATTTCTCAACCGATTAGCAGGATGGCGATTTCCATTAGCAAAAACGGAGTTTTCTTGCTAATTTGATTAGCAAGAATTTTTAGGGAGAGAGTGTCCGCAACCGAAGCGAAACAGAACGCCCACAGTTGATAATCAGTATCGAGTTATATCAGGCTCATATAAAAAAATAAAGCCGAAAACCCTTGAAAAACAAAGGTTTTCGGCGTTTTTTGTGGCGTCCCTGCCCGGATTCGAACCGGGGGCGTTCCGCTTAGGAGGCGGACCCTCTATCCTGCTGAGGTACAGAGACCTATATACAATTTTATCTATATTATCGCTTGCCTTTTTTGCAAAGGCAAGCGATTGAACACCACCTTAGGAGGCGAACGCTCTATCCAACTGAGCTATTGGCACATAACATAACTATTGTATATGATGGCTTGCGATTTGTCAAGAAATTGGGAAATTTTCTTATTTTACTGAATATTCAAAAAAATTAAAATAAGTGTTGACAAATGGAGAAACTTGTGTTAGAATAAACCTTGCTGAAATGCTGAAAGGCAAGATGAGCATACGGAGAGGTGTCCGAGTGGTTTAAGGAGCTAGTCTTGAAAACTAGTGATCCCGCGAGGGACCAAGGGTTCGAATCCCTTCCTCTCCGCCATTTTATTTTATATAGTGAATTTAAACTTCACACGGAGGATTACTCAAGTGGTGAAGAGGCTCCCCTGCTAAGGGAGTAGGTCGCTAACGCGGCGCGAGGGTTCAAATCCCTTGTCCTCCGCCAAGAAAAAAGCACTTGCTTTTGCAAGTGCTTTTTTCAGCTAAATTATCCTGCGGATAGCTAAATTGTCCTGACGGACAGCAAAAGTGAATTTAATTTAGCTGTAAATCGAAAGGTTTGCAATTTAGCAACAGAGCGACAGCGAAGTTATTTAGCTTTGCGACCTGTCGCAAAATTTAGCTGAAAGAAAATCATTTAAATCGCAAATTAATGTCTGTATAGTAAGATTACCCCGATTGACGCCAAACTTAATAACTGGTAATATAAGGCTGTGAGAATATTTGTATTCTTGCAGCATATTTTTTTACCAAAAGGAGGATGGATTAATGGGATTTTTATTAGGAAAGACCGCTGTTATTACAGGCGGAGGAAGGGCTGTTCTCAGCGACGGAGGTTGTGGTTCAATCGGCTACGGCGTTGCTGTTGCTTATGCAAAAAAGGGTGCAAACCTTGTTATTACAGGCAGAAATGTCAAAAAGCTTGAGGATGCCAAAGAAGAGCTCGAAAGACTTTACGGAGTAAATGTGTTGCCTGTTCAGGCTGATGTCAGCAAGGACGGCGATAACGAAAAGGTTGTTCGGAATGTTGTTGACAGAACTGTTGAAACATTCGGCGGAATTGATGTCTTGATTAACAACGCTCAGGCTTCTGCGTCGGGTATTACGCTTGCTGATCATACAACAGAGCAGTTTGATCTTGCTGTTTATTCGGGATTGTACGCAACCTTCTATTATATGAAGGCTTGCTATCCGTACCTTAAAAAATCAAAGGGAACGGTTATAAACTTTGCTTCGGGTGCCGGACTTTTCGGAAACTTCGGTCAGTGCGCATATGCAGCCGCAAAAGAGGGAATAAGAGGTCTTACAAGAGTTGCCGCCAACGAGTGGGGCAAGGACGGAATAAATGTCAACATTGTCTGTCCGCTTGCATGGACTGCTCAGCTTGAAAAATTTGAGCAGGCTTATCCCGACGCATTCAAGGCGAATGTAAAAGTGCCGCCAATGGGACATTTTGGTGATGTCGAAAAAGAAATCGGCCGTGCCTGTGTTGCACTTGCATCACCTGATTTCAAGTATATGAGCGGCGAAACCATTACCCTTGAGGGCGGAATGGGGCTCAGACCGTAGTTTTATTTTAAGAAAAACCGTGACAGGTAATAACTTTTGAAAAATAAAAGACAGCCGATGTGTGAAATTCGGCTGTCTTTTTTGTTACAGATTAGATGAAAAAATACCGGTAAGCTGCTGCACTCCGATTGACACGGCAGAAATTGCTATCCAACAGCAAAAGCCTAAAATAATCGGTTTTGCACCGCTCTTTATAAGTTTTACTATGTTTGTGTTAAGTCCGATTGCACCCATTGCCATTGAAATGAAAAATGTTGCGAGCCATTTCATAAGCGGCACAAAACCATTGCTGTAAAATTCTGTAAAAGAACATTGCGGAATGAATCCGACAAGTGTTGATACAAGTGACGCTCCGATAAAAAAGAGGATGAACCAGGGGAAAATCTTTTTGAATGAAAATGATGAACCTTTTGCTCCGATTGATTTTGCCTTGTGTGTTCTGTAAATTGCAAGACAGAGTGTTATCGGAATTATCGCAAGTGTGCGTGTCAGTTTTACGGTTACTGCTGTTGACAAAATACCGTTTGCATTCCAGATTTTTTCAGCAGTTGCGGCGGTTGCGGTTACGGACGATGTGTCGTTTACAGCTGTTCCTGCAAACACCGCGAAGCCTTCTGTGCCAAAGCCGACAGCGTGTCCGAATGTCGGAAAAATGAGCGCCGCAAGAATATTGAACAGAAAGATAACCGAGATTGATTGTGCAATTTCCTCGTCATCGGCATCAATTACCGGAGCTGTTGCCGCAATTGCAGAACCGCCGCAGATTGACGAACCTACCCCGATAAGACATGCTGTTTTAGGTTTGGTTTTTGCAATTTTCATAACTGCAAATGCTGTTATGAGGGATGTTGAAATTGTGCTTATAATCACAGGCAGACTCTTACTGCCTACACTTGCAATTGTACCGAGATTAAGCGAAAAGCCGAGTATGATTACAGCCCATTGCAGAATCTTTTTTGAGGTGAATTTTATTCCGCCCGAAAAATATTTGTTCGCAGAAAATTTCGGCGCTAAAAGCGTGATTATCATTCCCATTATAATTGCCGCAACAGGTGCGCCTATCAGCGAAAACGAAAACGAGCCGATTTGAACAGTGCTGAAAAGCTCCGCAAATGCCGCAATTACGGCACATACAAGGATTCCGCCAAAATTTGTTTTGATAAATTTCATTGTTTTACCCTTCCCGAATTTATTTTGCTTGTTGAGTATAACACGAAAGTATGATAAAATCTAATTATTATTTAAAATGATATGATAATCAAAATTTATCAGAGGGGTGCAATATGATTGATTACAGGGTTAAAACATTTCTGGCACTTTGTGATTTTATGAATTACAGAAAAACGGCACAGATTCTCAATATGACACAGCCTGCCGTTACTCAGCACATACATTTTCTTGAAAATCAGTACGGCTGCAAGCTGTTTGACTATGACCGACACAGCTTAAAAATGACGAGAGAGGGAATGCTGCTTAAAAGATATTGTGAGTCGGTTATGTATCAGGAAGAAAAGCTGTTTGAAAAGATTAAGTCGGGTGAAAAACGACTTGTGCGGTTTGGTGCGACAAAGACAATCGGAGAATATGTTATCCCGGAACAGGTGGAAAGATTTTTGCAGCTGCCCGATTACAATGTTGAAATTGAGATTGACAACACAAGGTATCTGCTTGATAAACTGAAAAGGGGTGAACTTGACTTTGCATTGATTGAAGGATTTTTTGACAGCAACGATTTTTTGAGCAGAGTTTACCGTTCGGAAAATTTTGTCGGGGTATGCAGTAAAAATCACAGATTCGCAAACAAAACGATTTTGCCCGATGATATTTTTACCGAACATCTTTTTCTGCGTGAAAAGGGTTCGGGAACACGAAATATTCTCGAACAGGTTTTGTCGGAGCATAACAGAACAACAGGGCATTTTGCGAGAGTAACCTGCATAAACCACTTTACGCTTATGTCAGAGCTGATTGCAGATAACCTTGGAATAACTTTTGCTTATGAGGTTATGCAAAAGAGCTATTCAAGCCTTGCACCGTTTTATGTTAAGGGGTGGAATATTGTGCGTGATTTCAATTATGTTTATCTTGATTCCGCTGATTCACTTGAAATTCTTGAAGCCTTTGACAATCTTTCCGAATAGTCAAATTTGGACAGCTTTTGCTGTCCTTTTTTCTTTCACAGTTTCACACACAAGGACACTCGGCATAATATGAGGGTGTAGAGAATAACTTGATTTACGGGTGTTGTGTATGAAAAAGAGCGACATAAGAACATTTGGCATAATCGGCGGTGACAAGCGACAGCTTTTTCTTGCAAAATCAATTTCTGACAGCTGTTACGATGTTTTGCTCGGCGGATTTGACAGCCTTGAAAGCTACGGTTCATTGAGCCTTTGCAATGTTAAAAAGGCAATTTCGGAAAGTGACGCATTGATTTTTCCGTTGCCGTCAATAAGGACAGATGGAAGTCTTAACACGCCGTTTTCAAACGAGAATATTTTGCTTGACGGTGACGATATTGAAATTATCCTTAAAAAGCCTGTTTTTACTACGATGAAAAGCAGATTTTTAAAGGCATATCCAAGGCTTTCCGACGGTGAAATTTTTGATTACGGAGCAAGAGATGATTTTGCAATTCTCAACGCATTGCCTACGGCAGAGGGTGCAATTGAATGTGCAATGAGAGAATATGAGGGTACGATTTCGGGCAGTAAGTGTCTTGTTACGGGATTCGGCAGAATCGGAAAAATTCTTGCTCACAAGCTTGTTTTACTCGGAGCAAATGTTACCGTGAGCGCAAGAAAGCCGTCAGACCTTGCATATGTAAAAGCACTCGGCTACAATGCACTTAATACGGAAAATCTCAGAACGGTAAAGCGGTTTGACATTGCTTTCAACACAATTCCGAGGTTGATTTTTGACAGGGAACTTCTTATGAATACCGACACAAACACCCTTATTATAGACCTTGCGTCCCTGCCGGGAGGGGTTGATTTTGATACCGCCGAAAAACTCGGAATTTATGCCGTTAGGGCATTGTCGCTACCCGGAAAATGTGCTCCGAAAACGGCAGGAGAAATTATAAAAACTACTGTATTTGACATCATCAAGGAGGTTTACAGGTGACAAAAGCAACCATAGGATTTGCAATGTGCGGTTCCTTTTGCACCTTTTCAAAGGCTTTTACGCAAATGCAGAGGCTTGTTGACTCAGGCTATGATGTTATTCCGATAATGTCGCAAAATGCCTTTTCAACATCAACTCGTTTCGGAAAAGCGGAGGAAATGGTAAAGAGGGCAGAAGAAATAACGGGCAAAGCTGTTCTACACTCGGTTGTGCAGACAGAACCGATAGGACCTAAAAAAATGTGCGACTTGCTTGTGATTGCACCGTGTACGGGCAACACGCTTGCAAAGCTGTCGCTCGGAATTACCGACACGGCGGTAACAATGGCGGCAAAGTCGCATTTGAGAATTTTAAGACCTGTGCTGTTGTGCGTTGCAACAAATGACGCTCTCGGTGCGTCGGCACAGAACATCGGCAGACTTCTCAACACGAAAAATATTTACTTCGTTCCTTTAAAACAGGACGATTGCATCAAGAAACCAAATTCGCTTGTGGCTGATTTTGATAAGCTTGAAGATTGCGTAACCCTTGCATTGCAGGGAAAACAACATCAGCCGATTTTTTTATAACAGAACAACAGCCGTCTTGAAATGCAAATTTTCAAAACGGCTGTTATTTGAGTTGACAATTAAAAAATAGTGTGATAACTTAAAGTGTAGTATTTCTGCTGAACAGGAGTGGGTATTTAATGAGAAAAAGAGTAAGCAAAATTATTTCTGTTGCACTATCGGCAACTCTTGCGTTCGGTGTGTTTACAGCATTGCCGATGTCGGCAAATGCGGTTGTATCAACGGCAAGCGAGGTAAGTGCGGAGGCAATTCCAAAACATGAGCTTTATAAAAGCTATACATATGGCGGATACAAATATCGCATTGTGGGTCAGAAATCAAACGGAAGATTTAACGCATGGATTGAATCTTATTCCGGTAAGTCTGCAAGCGTCAATGTTCCTGCGTCAGTCGGTGATTGTGATATGGTCGGCATTGACAACAATTGTTTTTCGTTTAACAAAACTTTGAAAACAATTATTGTTCCCAAGGGCATTGCTGAAATTGGTTCAAGTGCATTTCTCGGTTGTACCGCACTTACAAGTGTAAGCCTGCCGAGTACACTGACAAAAATAAATTTTTGGGCATTTAAAAATTGTACAAGCCTTTCGACACTTTCAATTCCGTCAAGCGTTGTTTCGATAGGTGATAACGCATTTGACAATTGCCTTTGGTACACAAATCAATCTGACGGAATTGTTTACGCAGGAAAAGTTGCGTATAAGTACAAGGGTAAGCTTGCGGATAACAGCTCTGTTACGATAAAAAGCGGAACTGTTTCAATAGGCGATTATGCCTTTACGGATCAAAAGCTTACATCAGTCACACTTCCGTCAAGCCTTGTTTCAATCGGTGAACAGGCGTTTTCATACACTAATCTTAAAACTGTGACAATTCCGAAAAGTGTAAGCTCAATGGGTTATAATCCCTTTGCGTACTGTTCACAGCTTTCAAGCATTACGGTTCAAAGCGGAAACACAAACTTCTATGTTCAAAACGATTTACTTATCGCCAAGAATCATATGTATTCAGTAACAAAAGATATTACTGATCCTGATGCACCTTCTACGGAATCAAGAAGCTACACATCTTATGCTCCGTACGGCTCGGTTGTGATATCGTTCCCGTCAGCATCAACGCTGAAAACTGTTACAATTCCCGAAACGGTTAAGGCAATAGGCAATTATGCTTTTGCAGGAAGCAAAATCGAAAAGCTTACTTTGAACAGCGGACTTGAATCTATTCTCACATCTGCTTTTTCAGGTTGCACAAACCTTTCATCGGTGAGCTTTTCCGACAGTATTATCAGCATTTGCGACAGTTCGTTTGAGGAATGTACTTCACTTAAAAATCTGAAATTCGGCAAAAATCTTGAATTTATTTCATACTATGCCTTTTATAACTGCCAAAATCTTCAATCGGTGACAATCGGGGAAAATGTAAAGGCAATTTGCTGTGATTCATTCGGCAATTGCAATGCTCTTGTAATTCACGGTAAGATTGGCTCAACAGCAGAAACCTTTGCCAAAAAGTACGGCTACAAGTTTAATTCATCAGAAACCACAAGACTTAAAGGCGATGTTGACAATAATGGTATTATTAATGTAGTTGACGCTACCAATATTCAGAAATATGTTGTTAATCTTACAGATGAAAATGGAAATAAGTTTATTGATGTCAACAATGCGGAAGATGTGTATGTCGCAGATGTAAACGGTGACGGCATTATCAATGTTGTAGATGCAACGCTTATTCAAAAGTATATCGTAAGACTTGTGGAGTCACTTTGATAACTTTAGTTTATAACAAAACTGCACAAAAATTTATGGATAAAGACAGCGTGGGGTATTGCTCATGCTGTCTTTTTGTGTTAGAATTGTAGATAACAAAATGAAATAACGAAGGATTTGTCTATGAAATATTGTTCAAAATGCAAGCGACTGCATAATGATGAAGAAACAGTCTGCAAAAACTGCAAGGCTCAGCTTAAAACAATAACCGATGAAAACACTCCCGTGTATCTGCTTACGGCATCGGGCTTTGAATTGCAGAGAGTTAAAGCCGCACTTGAGGACAGCACCGTTCCGTGTGACGCTACAATCAAAAAGTGTATGGAAAACAAGTACAGCAAAAGCATTAAGGCATACACGGGTTATGATGATTTGACCTATGATGTCTATGTTCCGTATTCGGCTTATGAAAAGGCGTTCGACACCTGTGTCGGAATCGGCGCAATCAAGCTTGAGGGCGAAGAGATTCTTGACGAAGATGTTGAATACACCGAGAATGACGGTGAAACGCTTGACGAGCAGTTTGAGAAAATGACGGGTGCAAAGCGTACAACCGTAAGAATTGTCAGCGCATTACTGCTTTTGCTTATAGTTGCAGGCGTTGTATTCGGAACAGATGCAATAATGAATTTTATTAAAGAATTTTTCGGATAATTCGATATCCGATTTTGAGTTAATATTTAGTTAAAATGAATGAAATTACGGAGGATTTTTTACAATGAAACAGGAAACAAAGTGTTTGCATTCCGGCTATGTGCCTAAGAACGGAGAACCCAGACAGATGCCCATTTATCAAAGCACCACCTTTAAGTATGATTCAAGTGACGCAATGGGCAGACTTTTTGACCTTGAGGACAGCGGATATTTTTATACCCGTCTGCAGAACCCGTCAAATGATATGACTGCCGCAAAAATTGCCGACCTTGAGGGCGGTGTTGCCGCAATGCTTACATCAAGCGGTCAGGCGGCGAACTTCTTTGCACTTTTCAACATCTGCGAAACAGGCAGTCACATTGTTGCATCGTCTGCAATCTACGGCGGTACATATAATCTGCTCGGTGTTACAATGAAGAAAATGGGCATTGATGTTACTTTTGTCGATCAGAATCTTCCCGAAGAAGAGCTTGCAAAGGCATTCAGACCAAACACAAGGGCAATGTTCGGTGAAACAATAACCAACCCGACCGTGTCTGTTCTTGATATTGAAAAGTTTGCAAGACTTGCTCACTCACACGGTGTTCCGCTTATTGTTGACAACACTTTTGCAACCCCTGTCAATTGTCAGCCGATTAAGTGGGGTGCTGACATTGTTACTCACTCAACCACAAAATATATGGACGGTCACGGTGTTTCTGTCGGCGGTGCAATTGTTGACAGCGGCAACTTTGACTGGCTGAAATATGCCGACAAATATCCGGGACTTACAACTCCCGATGATTCATATCACGGCATTGTCTATGCCGAAAAATTCGGCAAGCTCGGCTACATTACAAAGGCTACTTCTCAGCTTATGCGTGACCTCGGTTCAATCCAGTCACCGCAGAATGCTTTTTATGTTATGAACGGTCTTGAAAGTCTTCATGTGAGAATGGAAAGACATTGCAAAAATGCTCTTGAAATTGCAAGATTCCTCAAAGCCAATGACAAGGTTGCGTGGGTTGATTATCCCGACCTTGAAGATGACAAATATCACGCACTTGCTGAAAAGTATCTTCCAAACGGCTCATGCGGTGTACTTTCTTTTGCGGTTAAGGGCGGAAGAGATTGTGCGGTTAAATTTATGGACAGCTTAAAGCTCTGCGACATTGAAACTCATGTTGCAGACGCAAAGACCTGTATTCTTCATCCCGCAAGCCACACCCACCGTCAGATGACGGATGAACAGCTTATTGAGGCAGGTGTTGCACCCGACCTTATCAGACTTTCGGTAGGTCTTGAAAATGTTGATGATCTTATTGCCGACATCAGTCAGGCTCTTGATAAGATTTAATTTTCCTTAAAAGAAATTATATATAAAATTGCAAAATAAATTTACGGAGGGTTGAATATGTCAGCTTTTGTATCTGCGGTTATTGTTGCGGCAGGCGGTTCTGTGAGAATGGGAATTGCCGACAGCAAGCAGTTTATTCCGCTTTTGTCACGACCTGCAATTGAATACACCCTGAAGGCATTCCAAAAATGTCACCTTATCAAAGAAATTGTAATTGTCTGCCGTGAACAGGATAACGACAGAATCAATAAAATTATCGAGCTTAACGGTTTCAACAAGGTTTCAAAACTTGTCAAGGGCGGTGACAGCCGTGCCGACAGCGTGCGTAACGGAATCGGTGCGTGCAGTGAAAACGCCAAATACTATGCTATTCATGACGGTGCAAGACCGCTTATTACCGTTGAAGAAATTGAGCGTGTTGTTGAGGCGGCTTTTGATACGGGTGCGGCAACTCTCGGAACTTCCGTAAAAGATACAATCAAGGTTGTTGACGGTTTCAATAATATAGAAAGCACTCCTATCCGTTCACAGCTCCGTGCAGTTCAGACTCCGCAGGTTTTTGAGCGTGATTTGTACCGCTTTGCTCTTGAAAATGCCGGCGATAATCTCATCAACTTTACAGACGATTGTTCGCTGATTGAAAACATGGGCGGCGAGGTTCTTGTTGTAAAGGGCAATGAGGAAAATATTAAACTGACAACCCCGATTGACATTGTCATTGCAGAGAGTATTCTCAAGTCAAGACAACAGGGTTGATTGTGCAAAGGAGATTTATATGAGAATCGGTCACGGATATGATGTGCATAAATTTGCCGAGAACAGAAAGCTGATAATCGGCGGTACAGAGATTCCCTTTGAACTCGGGCTTCTCGGTCATTCGGATGCCGATGTGCTTGTTCACGCAATTATGGATGCACTTCTCGGTGCGGCGGCTCTCGGTGATATCGGAAAGCTGTTTCCCGATACAGATGAAAAGTATAAGGGCGCAGACAGTATTCTTCTTTTGAAAGAGGTGTGCCGTGTGCTTGCCGAGTACAACTACAGAATTGTCAATATCGACTCAACCGTTATTGCTCAACAGCCAAAGCTGAAACCGCATATTGACGAAATGAGAAAAAATATCGCCAATGCCTGCGGAATTGATATTTCTCTCGTCAGCGTTAAGGCTACTACCGAGGAAAAGCTCGGCTTTACAGGCAGACTTGAGGGCATTTCCGCTCATGCAGTTTGTCTTATTGAGAAGTATTAAAAAGTTACAGCTTCAGAAAATGCACATATTTTATTACATACATTCGACACCTTGTTCATATTAATGAACGAGGTGTTTTTTATGTTAAGAAAGGCATTTGTTTCAATAACATTGTGTGCTGTGCTTTTATTGTTGCCGTTTGTCGGATTAAAAGTGAATGCTCTCAGTGCGGACAGCATATCCGCTCCGTCTGCCGTGCTTATGGAATCGTCAACAGGCAAAGTCCTTTTTGAGAAAAATCCGCATGAGCAAAGACCGTGTGCGTCCGTAACAAAGGTAATGACGCTTTTGCTCGTCTTTGAGGCTGTTGACAGCGGAAAATTAAGCCTTGACGATGAAATTACTGCATCCGAACACGCCGCAGGAATGGGCGGAAGTGACATTTGGCTTGAAAAAGGCGAAACCATGAGTGCGGATGATATGATAAAGGCAACGGTTGTTGTATCTGCCAACGATGCGGCGGTTGCGCTTGCGGAGCATATCAGCGGAAGTGAGGACGCTTTTGTTGAAAAAATGAACAGCCGTGCCAAAGAACTTGGAATGAACGACACCGTTTTCAAAAACTGTAACGGACTTGATGAGGAGGGGCATATAACCTCTGCCTATGATGTTGCGCTTATGTCAAGAGAGCTTACAAAGCATGAGAAAATTTTTGACTACACATCAATTTGGCTCGACAATCTTCGTGGCGGTAAAACTCAGATTGTCAACACGAACAAGCTGTTGAAAACATATAACGGAATTACGGGATTGAAAACAGGCACAACCAACGATGCGGGTTGCTGTATGTCTGCAACCGCAACAAGGGGAGAAGTTTCGCTGATAAGCGTTGTTCTCGGCTGTAAAACAGGCAAAGAGCGATTTGCAGATGCGGCGGCACTTCTTGATTACGGCTTTGCAAATGTTTCTGTAAAAGAATTAACACTTCCCGAAGATATGCCGAAAAGCATTGAAGTGAACGGAGGTATGACCGACAGCGTAAAGCTTGAATGTAAGGTTTCTTCAAAAATAGTGGTTGACAAAGGAAACGGTGCTAAAATTACAACCGAAATCGACCTGCCCGACAAGATTGACGCTCCCGTTGAAAAGAATAGGAAGATAGGTACGCTTACATATCTTGTAAATTCAAAAAAGGTGCAGAGCTTTGATATTTGTGCAGGTGATTCTGTTCAAAAAACAAGCTTCGGTGCATTGCTTGAATATGTGTTCGCTTCACTGATTTCGCTGTGATTTTATCGGAAAATCAAGCGTTTGTGCATTGTTATTAAAAGTAGTACAAAAAACAATGCGGGTTTATTTTAAAAATTCACAAATTGACCTTGCAAAAACGCTCATATTATAGTATAATAAAACAACAAAGATACTTATTGCGATTCTATTTTCGCTATAGGAATTTTGGAGGAATTTATAAATGGCAACAAAGTTAAATGACAAGTATTTAAGTGGTTTTATCGGCGAACACGAATATGACGGTGTTGCTGCCGAAGTTAAAGCAGCTCACAAGGTGTTGCATGACGGCAGCGGCCTCGGCAACGACTTTTTGGGTTGGCTCAATCTTCCTACAGATTATGACAAGGAAGAGTTCGCACGCATCAAGAAGTGTGCAGAGAAAATCAAGAAGGATACTGATGTATTCATTGTAATCGGTATCGGCGGTTCTTACCTCGGCGCAAGAGCGGCTATTGAATTTCTTTCATCACAGAACTACAACCTTACCTGCAAGGACACACCGCAGATTTTCTTCACAGGTAACTCAATCAGCTCATCTGCACTTGCAGAAATCATGGAGCTTTGCGAGGGCAAGGATGTTTCCGTAAATATGATTTCCAAGTCAGGTACAACAACCGAGCCTGCCATCGCTTTCCGTGTGTTCCGTGAAATGCTCGAAAAGAAGTACGGTAAAGAGGGCGCAAGAGAGCGTATTTACTGCACAACTGACAAGGCCAGGGGTACACTCAAGGCTCTTGCCGACGAAGAAGGTTACGAAACATTTGTTGTTCCGGACGATGTAGGCGGCCGTTTCTCGGTTCTCACAGCAGTAGGTCTTCTTCCTATCGCAGTTTCGGGTGCTGATATTGACGCTCTTATGCAGGGTGCCGCAACAGCTCAGAAAGAATTTGACAACGATGATTTAAAGACAAACGATTGTTACAAATATGCTGCAATCAGAAATATGCTTTACCGCAAGGGCAAAACTATGGAAGTTATGGTTTCTTATGAGCCGGCTTACACAATGATGTCAGAGTGGTTCAAGCAGCTCTTTGCAGAGAGTGAAGGCAAGGATAACAAGGGTATTTTCCCCGCAAGCGTTATCTTCTCAACAGACCTTCATTCACTCGGTCAGTACATTCAGGACGGCAGACGCACAATGTTTGAAACTGTTGTTCTCTTTGATAAATGTAAAAAAGAAGTTACTCTCGGTACAGACCCGACAAATGTTGACGGTCTTAACTTCCTTTCGGGCAAGACAATGGGATTCGTAAATCAGAAGGCTTTCGAGGGTACAGTTCTCGCTCATAATGACGGCGGTGTACCGAACATTGTTCTTAATGTTCCCGAAATGAACGAATCAGAGCTTGGCTATCTCATCTACTTCTTTGAGAAGGCTTGTGCTATTTCAGGTTATATGCTCGGTGTTAATCCGTTTAACCAGCCGGGTGTTGAAAGCTACAAGAAGAATATGTTCGCTCTTCTCGGCAAGCCGGGCTATGAGGATCAGAAGGCTGCTCTTGAGGCAAGACTCGGATAATTTCTTAATAAAGTATAACAACGGAGGAACTAATTATGGTTACTTTACTTATCGGTAAAAAAGGAACAGGCAAAACTAAAAAGCTCATCTCTCTTGCTAACGAGGCTGTTGCCGCTTCAACAGGCAATGTTGTTGTAATCAAGGCGAATAATTTTAAATATTATAAATGGTTGGTTCATTTGAACCAACCATTTTTTATTGCTATAACATTACTGAACAGGAACACAAAAAAAAATTAACGCTGATAAACAGCGTTATTTTTTATATCTTATCAATTTTCATTTGTCCGTATGACACGTCTGTAAATCCCATTTTCTTATACAGCGATATTGCTTTTACATTATCTTTCACAACTTCAAGTCTGAAACGCTTTGCATCACTGTATTTGTCGAATAAATAATTAAAATACTGTGTCGCCACACCTTTTCCACGAGCATTTTCATTTACATACAAATCAATAATCTGTACGCATATACCGCCCACTTCAGTTTCATAATAAGTCGTCACGTAAGAAAATCCGACAACTTCATTATTTTCAAAGAATACAAAACCAATTAAGCCTTTATCTCCGCTTATTGCCGCATCAATATTTGTTTCAATAATATTCATAGGCACTTCGTGGTCAAGTGCATCACTGCAATAAAATGCTTTTGATAATTCAAGCACTTTATCTCTGTGACTTTCATTCATTATTTCGATTTTCATTTTAACCGTCCTATCTGACATTCAAGTCCCGATTTTTTAGCAACTTCAAGAAGTTCTTGCATATACTCGTTAGGAATTAAATCAATTCCGTCAAGTTTGTATTCCCTACCCAATCCGTCATATTTGCCTTGTCCGAGTCTGTGGTATGGAAGTAAATGAAGTTTCTTAACGCCTTTCAAACTTGCAGCAAACATTGCAATGTCATAAATTTCTTCCGGTGTTGCGTTAAATGTCGGTATAACAGGCACTCTTATTGTCAAATCAACCATTCCCGACTCCGCAATTCTTTTTGCGTTTTCGTGAATAAGTTCATTGGGCTGAGTGGTAAATTCCTTGTGCTTTGCACTGTTCATATGCTTAATATCCATAAGCACATAATCAAGATACGGCAAATACTTTTCTATAAAACTCCCAACGTGCAAAACCCGTTGTTTCGATAGCAGTATTTATACCGTAATCCTTACAGGCGTGCAAAAGATGCGGTCCGAAATTCGGTTGCAACAGAGCCTCACCGCCCGACAAAGTCACACCGCCGCCGCTGCGGTTATAATAAAATGTATCCTGTAAAATAGCCGGCATGACATCTTCAACAGTCACATCATATCCCATAACTTTTTCTTTGCCCTCAAACATCATAGTCTGTATATCAAATTCCTGTGATTCAGGATTACAACACCATCTGCAACGCAAAGCACAACCCTTTAGGAATACTATTGTTCGTATTCCGGGTCCGTCGTGGATAGAATATTTCTGTATGTCAAATATTCTGCCTTTCGCTTTCATATAATTTCCCATATTAATTATCCCTTATGCGTTAAATGCTTGTTCTGTTCTGCTGATAATATCGTCCTGAAGTGCCTTTGAAAGTGATGTAAACAAAGCACTGTAACCTGCGACACGAACTACAAGTGATTTGTAATTTTCCGGATGTTTTTGTGCGTCAAGAAGTGTTTCCTTACTTACAACATTAAACTGCATATGCATTCCCTTTTGGTCAAAGAATGCTCTTATGTATGACGCAAAGTTCTGAAGTCCTGCATTTCCGCTCAATGCCGACGGGTGGAACTTCTGATTGTAAAGTGTACCGTTTGATGCTCTGCCATGTTCAAGTTTTGCAACTGAGTTTGCCGCAGCCGTAGGACCTTTTGTATCAGCGCCCTGTCTTGGACCTACACCGTCCGCAATCGGTGTATTGGCAAGTCTGCCGTCAGGGGTCGCACCTGTCTGCTCACCAAGAGGAACGTTAGCCGATACAGGATACAATCCTGCCTGGAACATACCTCCGCGAGGATTTTTATGTTTTTCAAGTTCTTTTGCGTATATATTAGCCACATCACGGGCTAACATGTCAATTTCTTCAATGTCGTTTCCGTACTTCGGAAGTTCATTTATCATATCAAGTATTTCTTCATAACGCTTTCTCTTTGTCGGATCCTGTTCACCTGTAAGGAACATTCTGCAAATATCGGCAACTTGGCTTTCATTAACGCTCTTGCCTGCTTTAGCAAGATTTATAACAACTTCTTGAGTCGCATTTTTAGCCGCCTTAGGACTTAAACCTTGTCCGTAATTATGGATAAGTGCGTCTTTAAGTTCCGCCATTGTGACTTTCTTTTCATCAAATACAAGAGTCTTAACTGCCCAAAGTCCGTCTGCCATATTCGCAATACCGAAGCCTTGCGGACCTGTGAAGTTATAATGAGCACCGCCCTCTTGTACAGTCTTACCCTCTTTAACACAATCTTCAACCATACATGATAGGAACGGTAGAGGAACTCTTTCCGAATGTGCGGTATCTATCGCATTAATAGCATTAACCATAAGACCAATCATATAAGTTTCCTGTGCTTTATATGCGTTGTAGAATTCTTCAAATGTCGTCATATCTTCAACATTGCCGTCTTGATACTGATTTGAGCACCCTTATCAACACCGTTTGAGAACACAAGTTCAAGCGGACGACACATATTAAAGAATGCCGCGTCATGCCAACCGTCTGTCTTAAACGGTTTCTGCGGTTCAACACAACCGATAATGCCGTATTCTCTTGCATCTGCAAGAGTAACACCTCTGCTCATAAGTGCAGGAATGATGACTTCATCGTTGTAGTATGCAGGCAAGCCTACACCAGTTCTTGTAAGCTCTGCACATTTAATCAAAAATTCATTTGGCGTGCCGTTCCATATTCTTACCGAGAATGACGGAGCAGGTAATTGAGTGTGCATTGACGCTTGAATACATAGGAATGACAAGTCATTTGTTGCGTCAAGACCATCTGCGTTTTGTCCGCCCGCCGTTAAATTTTGGAACAAGCTGTATCCTGCAAAGCCGTATGACGATGCCTCATCCCTTGCTTTATTAAGGTCGTTAAACTTAACCCAAATACAGTCAAGTATTTCCTGTGCAAATTCGCGTGTAAGCGAACCGTTGTCAATGCTGTTCTTATAATACGGATACAAATATTGGTCAAAACGTCCGGCAGAAATTGAGTGACCGCTTGATTCAATTTGAAGTAACATCTGTATAAACCAAAATGTCTGACAAGCCTCATAGAAGTTTCTTGCAGGATTTTCAGGCACGTTTGCACAGTTGTTTGCAATTACAAGCAATTCTTGTTTTCTTGTCGGATTTGTACACTTTTGAGCCATTTCATAAGCAAGATTTGCGTAACGTCTTGCGTAATTTATAACCGCGTTACACGAAATTATAATCGATTCAAGAAATTCGTGTCTTTTTGCATAATCAGCATCATACACGTTGCACTTATTCAATTCTTCCTGAACTTCCGCAATAATCCCCTTGTAACCTATTCTCATAACTTTACCGTAGTCAACTGTAACGTGTCCGATACCGTTATAGAAATAGTTACCCGGTGTAAAAATGTTGTGTTCAATCGCCGCAGCAGCCTCAGGCGCCATATATGAAAGTGCTAAATCGCTGTTTGTCTTGTTCTTCCAATAAGGAAAAATCTTTCTAAGTACAGCCTTGTTTTCCTCTGAAATATGGAATGGATCTGCCTCACGAAATTCGATAGTATCAAGTTCGCTTTCAAGCCATTCATACGAAAACTCAGGGAACACCTGACAGCTTCTCGGTGCTTTTGTCGAACTTCCGACAATAAGTTCATTATCTCTGATTGTAATAGGAATATTGTTAAGTATATGTTCAAAAGCCAAAGCTCTTCTCTTTACAGTTGGAAGTTGTTCAGTCTGCTGATAACTTTCCGTAATAAGTACCGCTCTGTCTACTTCGATTTCAGGCATTTTGCGATACAATTCTTCCTTTAGCTTTTTAATTCTGTCAGTCATAGGAATGTTTGTTGTATTAAAGGATTCTCATACTCTTCCCTCACTTAATTATAGTAATATCAATTTACTATAATTATATCACATATTTATTACATTTTCAATACTTTTTAATAGTTAAAGACCGTTAAATTAATAACTATATGCAACAAAAACAGACAAAATCGTAATAACGATTTTATCTGTTTACAATTACATTTCAACATTAAAATATCTTTTTGCATTGTTAAAGCAAATATCCTCAACTATCTTTCCAAGTGTATCAAAATCATCCGGAAATTCGCCGTTTTCAACCCACTCACCAAGCATATTGCAAAGAATACGTCTGAAATATTCATGACGTGTGTAAGATAAGAAACTTCTGGAATCTGTAAGCATTCCTACAAAGTTACTTAAAATACCAAGGTTTGCAAGTGATGTCATCTGAGCTGTCATTCCAACTTTGTGATCATTGAACCACCATGCACTACCCTGCTGGATTCTTCCAACGGTCTTCTCATTCTGGAAGCATCCGATGATTGTTCCGATAGACTCATTGTCGTTCGGATTCAGAGAGTACAGAATTGTCTTTGGAAGTGCATCTGTATCAGACAGTGCATTTAACATATCTGCCATTTCTGAAGATGGTGCATAGTTGTTGATGCAGTCATATCCTGTATCTGGTCCAAGCTGTTTATAACGTACTACATTATTGTCACGTTTGCAACCATAATGAAGCTGCATTACCCAGTCACGTTTATGATACTCTTTTCCAACTGCAAGAATAAAGGCTGT
>ENA-OQBD01000155-OQBD01000155.1-human-gut-metagenome-genome-assembly--contig:-NODE-155-length-39188-cov-5.066844_pt1 | contig 39188 bp, 35 predicted proteins | sample MGYA00242742_ERZ504543 | MGnify/ENA primary metagenome ERZ504543 (study PRJEB26092, sample SAMD00036239) | human gut metagenome | host: Homo sapiens | study: EMG produced TPA metagenomics assembly of...
AGCGAAAGCTTCTGGCACAGCCATTGATGATTTTTGCAGAAGTGGGGATCCACATGTGCCTGGATGATTTTCGGTTCCGGTTATTGCAAATCTGAAACGCAGTTTCTTCGCATCCCGTTTTCAGCAGTAAAAATGGACCGTTCTCTTTTGTCCGGGGTCAGCAGCGATCCTCAGACGGCTACCTTTTATCGCAGCATTGTCATGATCCTGCAGCATATGGGATATAAGGTGATCGCAGAAGGCGCTGAGACCGAAAAGGAGGTAAAGCTTCTGGAAAAATGGGGTGTGGATATGATACAGGGATATTATTTTTCCAGGCCCCTGTGCGAGGAGAAGCTTCTGGAAAAAATTTCCTGAAATGATCAGAAACAGGCGGAAAACATGCTTTCATAAAAAGCAGGGTTTTCCGCCTGTTGTATTCAGACAGACACAAATTGCTTGAAGTTTACAGATACTTTTGATAGAATAGATAGGCTGTGGCGGCTGAAGAAAGCGATTTTTCGGAAGACCGGTTCCTTGAACTGCCACGCGTATCTTTTGGAAAAATTGCAGAGAAAAGATGATCATGTGGACTTTACAAGTACATATATTTTGAGTATAATACAAACAAATGTTCGAATATAAAAAAGAAAGGAATCAGTGGAATGGCAAAAAAAGACACTTATGATGCGGGCAGTATCTCTGTCCTGGAGGGCCTCGAGGCCGTGCGAAAGCGCCCCGGTATGTATATCGGAAGCGTATCCAGAAAGGGACTGAACCATCTGATATATGAGATCGTAGACAATGCGGTGGATGAGCACCTTGCAGGGTACTGCAGCCGTATCCATGTAGTTCTTGAGAAGGACGGTTCCTGTACAGTAGAGGATAATGGACGAGGGATCCCGGTGGATATGCATGCCAAGGGAATATCTGCGGAGCGTCTTGTTTTTACAACCCTTCATGCAGGCGGTAAGTTTGACAATTCCGCATATAAGACAAGCGGCGGACTTCATGGTGTAGGTTCTTCCGTAGTGAACGCATTATCTACGTATCTGGATATTAAGATCAGCCGTGATGGCTATATACATCATGACCACTATGAGAGAGGAATCCCTACCATTGAACTGGAAGCAGGACTTCTCCCCAAATTAGGGAAGACCAGAGGTACCGGAACCTGTGTGAATTTCCTTCCGGATCCGGAGATTTTTGAGAAAACAAGATTTGGAGCAGCGGATGTAAAGAGCCGTCTTCATGAGACTGCCTATCTGAATCCGGAGCTTACCATCCATTTTGAGGATCGAAGAGGGGACACTCCTGAGGATATCGAGTATCATGAGCCGGAGGGGATCGTAGGCTTTATCCGTGACCTTAACAAGAATGCACAGCCTCTCCATGATCCGGTTTATTTTAAAGGAGAGGCAGACGGGATCCAGGTGGAGGTTGCTTTTCAGTTTACCAATGAGTTCCGTGAGAACGTTCTCGGATTCTGCAATAATATCTACAATGCAGAGGGAGGAACTCATCTGACCGGATTTAAGACTACATTCACAACGGTAATGAACACCTACGCACGTGAGATCGGTGTACTGAAGGATAAAGACCCCAATTTTACAGGTGCAGATATCCGAAACGGAATGACTGCTGTAGTCTCCATCAAACATCCGGCACCCCGCTTTGAGGGACAGACCAAGACCAAGCTGGATAACCAGGACGCATCCAGAGCCACCGGCAAGGTAGCAGGAGAACAGCTGGTACTGTTTTTTGACCGAAATCTGGAAACACTGAAGATCGTCCTTTCCTGTGCGGAAAAGGCGGCCAAGATCCGTAAGACCGAGGAGCGTGCCAAGACAAACCTTCTCACCAAACAGAAATACTCTTTTGATTCCAACGGCAAGCTGGCCAACTGTGAGAAAAAGGATCCGTCACTGTGTGAGATCTTTATCGTAGAGGGAGATTCCGCCGGCGGTTCGGCCAAGACAGCCAGAGATCGTAACTATCAGGCGATCCTTCCAATCCGCGGTAAGATCCTCAACGTAGAGAAGGCTACCATCGACAAGGTGCTGGCCAACGCAGAGATCAAGACTATGATCAATGCCTTTGGCTGCGGCTTTTCCGAAGGCTACGGAAATGATTTTGATATCACGAAGCTTCGTTATGACAAGATCGTGATCATGGCCGATGCGGATGTGGATGGTGCTCATATCTCTACTCTGCTTCTGACCTTGTTTTACCGTTTTATGCCGGAGCTTATCTATGAGGGACATGTGTATATTGCCATGCCACCTCTTTATAAGGTAATGCCGAAGAAGGGGCAGGAGGAATATCTCTACGATGACAAGGCTCTTGAGAAATACCGTAAGAGCCATAAACCGGGAAGCTTCACGCTCCAGAGATACAAAGGTCTCGGTGAGATGGACGCCCAGCAGCTCTGGGAGACTACCCTGAACCCTGAGACAAGAATGATGAAGCGTGTGGAGATCGAAGATGCCCGCATGGCCTCCGATGTGACAGAGATCCTGATGGGAAGCGATGTTCCGCCACGTAAGGCCTTTATCTATGAGCATGCAACAGATGCAGAGCTGGATATTTGATTGGGAGAATAAACTATGAATACGAAACAGGACAATATCATCCGCACCGATTATGCGGAGATCATGCAGAAATCATATATCGATTACGCCATGAGCGTTATCATTTCCAGAGCACTGCCGGATGTACGTGACGGACTGAAGCCGGTACAGCGCCGTACCCTTTACGATATGTATGAGCTTGGCATCCGTTACGACCGCCCGTACCGTAAATGTGCCCGTATCGTAGGAGATACTATGGGTAAATATCATCCCCACGGTGACAGCTCCATTTATGATGCGCTTGTAGTCATGGCGCAGGAATTTAAAAAGGGTCGTACACTGGTGGACGGACATGGAAACTTTGGTTCCATTGAAGGCGACGGAGCCGCAGCCATGCGATACACAGAGGCCCGCCTGGAGAAGCTGACCCAGGAGGTTTTTCTGGAAGACCTTGATAAGAACGTTGTGGACTTCATGCCGAACTTTGATGAAACAGAGAAGGAGCCGGTAGTACTTCCGGTGCGTATCCCAAATCTCCTTGTAAACGGAGCAGACGGAATCGCCGTTGGTATGGCTACCAGTATCCCGCCGCATAACCTGGGCGAAGTGGTGGATGCTGTGAAGGCATACATGAAGAATAATGATATCAGCACCCGTGGGCTGATGCGTTATCTCAAGGGCCCGGATTTTCCGACAGGTGGTATCGTAGTAAATAAGGACGACCTTGTAAAGATCTATGAATCTGGAACAGGTAAGCTCCGTATCCGTGGACGGGTGGAAATAGAGAAGCTGAAGGGCGGTCGCCAGCAGCTGGTGATCACAGAGATTCCTTACACCATGATCGGTGCAAACATCGGAAAATTCCTTAATGATATCGCAACCCTGGTAGAGACCAAGAAGACCACAGATATCGTGGATATTTCCAACCAGTCCTCCAAAGAGGGGATCCGTATCGTTCTGGAACTGAAGCGCGATGCAGACGTGGAGAACCTTACCAACATGCTCTATAAGAAGACCCGACTGGAGGATACCTTCGGTGTCAACATGCTGGCAGTTGCAGACGGAAGACCGGAAACACTGGGACTGAAGCAGATCATTGCTCACCATGTGGACTTTGTATTTGAAGTAAATTCCAGAAAATATACAACCCTTCTTGCCAAGGAACAGGAGAAACGGGAGATCCAGGAAGGCCTTATCAAAGCCTGCGATGTCATTGATCTGATCATCGAGATCCTCCGTGGCAGCAAGAGCCGTGACCAGGTAAAGAAATGCCTGACCGATGGTATCACAGAAGGGATTAAATTCAAGACCAAGACCTCCGAAAAAGCGGCAAAAACCCTGAAATTCACAGAAAAACAGGCCGCAGCTATTCTGGACATGCGTCTTTACAAGCTGATCGGTCTGGAGATCGATGCTCTGATGAAGGAGCATGAGGAAACCATGAAGAACATTGCTGCTTATGAGGATATCCTGAATAATTATGACTCCATGGCAGCAGTGATCATGGGTGAACTGGATCAGATCAAGAAGGAATACGGCAGTAAGCGTAAGACTTCCATTGAAAACGCCGAGGAAGCTGTTTATGAGGAGAAGAAGATGGAAGAGACCGAAGTCTGCTTCCTGATGGATCGTTTCGGATATATGCGTCTCATTGACAAGAATGCCTACGAGCGTAATAAGGATGCCGCTCATGCAGAGAGCCGCTATGTCTTTACCTGCATGAATACGGACAAGATCTGTATCTTTACAGATACCGGCAAGCTCCACACCGTGAAGGCAGAGGATATCCCGCTGGTGCGTTTCCGTGATAAAGGTGTTCCGGCAGATAATCTGGGTAATTATGATAGTACTTCCGAGCAGATCCTTTATGTGGCACCGCTGAGCCAGGTGGCAGCCTCCACAGTGCTCTTTGTTACAGAGAACGGCATGTGCAAGCTGGTAAAAGGAGAAGAGTTCCGTGCTTCCAAGCGTACCATTGTTTCCACCAAGCTTGCAGAGGATGACCGCCTTGTATTCGTAGGAGCAGCGGACGAGATGGATCAGGTTGTGTTCCAGTCTGAAAAGGGTTACTTTCTCCGTATCATGAAAACCGAGATCTCCGTCACTAAGAAAAACGCTATGGGTGTCCGCGGCATGAAGCTTACCGGCGAAGACCGGATCCACCATGCGTATCTTTTGGAAAGCAGGCAGGAGTATGCCATTGAATATCATGATAAGCCGTATGTGCTGAATAAAGTTAAGCTGGCTAAGAGAGATACGAAGGGTGTGAAGCCGAGGGTATAAAAGACGCGAAGAGGATTGCGGATAACTGGCAGATAGGATATGATAGGGTTATATGAAAATGGGAGGCGTTAAAAATGCGATATGATCTTCCGGAAAGAGTTATAAGAGAACTATTTTCATTTGCCACAAAACATTCTGTCAGAAAGATCATCCTCTTTGGGTCCCGTGCAAGAGGAAACAATACAGAAAGAAGTGATGTAGATATTGCTGTATATGGAGGAGATTTTGATTCCTTTTACTGGGATATCAAAGAAAATATCCATTCACTTCTGATGTTTGATGTAATTAATGCAGATGCTTCAATTTCCGAAGAACTCAAAAAAGAAATTAAAAAGGATGGAGTTGTGATCTATGAAAAAGCTTGATAATTTTTCTAATTGTCTTACTATATTAAGAAATGCAGATTTCAAACTTGCGGATAACAACGATATTTACAGAACCGGCGTGATCGGACAGTTCAACCTGACTTTCGAGCTTGCCTGGAAAGCTCTTCAGGAGATCCTGCGACTCCACGGGGCAGAAGGAGCAGACACCGGTTCACCGAGAGAAATCCTGCAGCTTGGCTATAAGCTGGGCTTCGTAAACGATTCAGCAGTGTGGCTGCTCATGCTGAAAAAGCGTAACACATCTGTCCATATATATAATGAGCAGGAAGTAGATGAGATGATCCTGCTCATCCGCGACAGCTTTATTCCGGCTTTTGTGGCTCTTGAGAAAACATTGAGGGAGAAGCTGGCAGAAGCGGAGAGCGACTGGACGTAAATAAAGAGAATACAATTTTACAGAATATATACTTCCCACCGATCAGGTACAATTAACCCGACCGGTGGGGATTTTTTTGCCCTCTTGACAGAAATATGAGCCATCTTTTATAATGAGTTAGACTGAACTAACACAGCCGCAAATATAAAACAGGTTCAGAAAAAAACAATGACAAAAATAACATATGAATCCACAGAAGAGCTGGCCACAGCATACCCTTATCCAAAAGAGAAATCGAGGAAGACATACTGGAGGAGCTTTGCTCTCTTGCAAAAAAGGACGCCCTGATCGGAATCTCCGAGATTTGCGGGCGGATGAAGATGAGCAGACGGGAGGTTCTGGCCTGTCTGAAACAGTTGACCGCCCAGGGCTACGTAAAATCGAAGAAAAAAACATCTGCGTCTGCCTCACAGAGCTGGGACGGATCCGGGGCGAGGAATGCCGCCATCGCCATGAAACCTTCACCCAGCTTCTGGAATATGTAGGAGTAGAAAGCCGCATTGCAGAAGAAGATGCCTGCCGCATGGAGCACGTGGTAAGCGATGAGACCGTGCAGCAGATCTGCAATTTTGTAAATTACGGAAGCACCTTTGAGCATGCTCTTCGGAACACAGACCTCAGATACCGCTATGAGCCGGGGGAATACTCCTTTCTCATGGGAATCTACTACATGGAAAAAACCTGTCCAAGAAGACTGGCCGGTGAATTTAAGAATTATAAAGAACAGATCCGCCTTCATGTGAAAAAAAGAGGACAGCTATTTTGAACTGTTCTGCACAGCACCGGAGGAAAAAAACTGTTCTCTGGTATGTGGACCCAGAAACCGGCTGGGTAAAAGCCGAAGAAGAAAACGGAAATCCCCGGATCCCAACCGGCGTTTTTGAATACTTTATCCGGCATCAGGACCCCGTAGTGGAAGGAACCGCGCTGGTAGCCTTCTTCTGGACGAGCCAACCTCCAATCTGGATTCCCTGAACGAAGGCATCATCCTGAAATCCCTGAAGGAAGATAAAGCCAACCGTACCGTCGTGCTGGTGTCACACAGAACTTCTACGATGAAAGTAGCGGATGTGGTGTATGAGATGGAGAATGGGAGAGTGTCGTGATATAGATGCTCTTGTGAGAGTAAAATATATTGCGATTTTCGATACACATTTGTTATAATAGCTCCAGGAAACTATTGTGTTAAGTCCAATCTGAAAAGGAGTGCATATGACTTTATATCATGGAAGTAAAGATATAGTAGAGTATCCGGAAATCAGAAAAGCCCGATTTAACAAAGATTTCTACTTTGGCTTCTATTGTACGAACATCGAAAAACAGGCAGAACGGTGGGCGACAAGGTATGGAGAAAAGGGATACATTAACAGGTACGAGTATACAGAAAATACAGAATTAAAAATTCTTAGATTTGAGAAAATGACAGAAGAATGGCTGGACTTTATTATTTCCTGTCGAAGTGGACAAGCACATCAGTATGATATTGTGGAAGGACCGATGGCAGATGATACGATCTACAATTACCTGCAAAACTATCTGGATGGTAAGATCTCAAGATCTGCTTTCTGGGAACTGGTAAAATTTAAGTACCCCACACATCAGATCAGTTTTCATACAGTTTCGGCATTGGATACTTTGGAATTTGCAGGAAGTGAGGTCGTATATGGCGAAAAAAAATAATAACAATTTATTTTTTACCTGTAGCCTGATTGAGTATATAGGACGAAACAGAAAACAACATCGGCGGGAAATCACAGATTATCTTGGCAGAGAAAACATAAAGAGAATATACGATTATGCGGATGTATTTCACTGTGAGCCAATACAAAAAGTTGCAGCAGAGTTTATGGAGCAATGCAATATTCCAGAAGGAAAATTTGACAATGTATCCATGTGCAGATATACGGTTCCGGATTACTGGGATATTGGAGAAGTATATGAGCGATTAATAGAAGACATATATGATGATGCGGAAATCGAAAAAGGAATATGGGATATTTATCATTCCTGGATTGATGCACATATTTCGGACTATAATACAGATTTTTATTATCAGCCGAGAGATTATATAGCAGCATGCTATAAAGCGGGAGAAATCCTGTAAAAGATAAACAGAAATTCAAATCGCAATTAATACTTGCATTTAACAGACATTGGTGTTACAATGAACGAAACTAAGAACTTGTTGGCATAGGAGTGGGCGAAAGCCCGCTCCTATTTGCTGAGAAGGAATTTGTTCAGAAATAGGCAGAAATAGGAAAGGCAGGTGGGAAGCATGAGCAGACGGGAAGAATATGAACAGAAGACAGAGGCGATCCTTACACCAATCGTGGAGTCCAGGGGCTTTGAGCTGGTAGACGTGGAGTATGTCAAGGAAGCCGGAACCTGGTATCTCAGAGGCTATATCGACAAGCCGGGCGGAATCACAGTCAATGACTGCGAGGACGTAAGCCGTGCATTCAGCGATATACTGGATGAGCAGGATTTCATCGAGGACAGCTACATTATGGAGATCAGTTCTCCGGGACTTGACCGGCCTCTTAAAAAAGAAAAAGACTTTAAGAGAAGCCTTGGCAAGCTGGTGGAGATCCGTACCTACCGGCCCATCGAGAAACAGAAAGAATTCTGTGGTATTTTAAATGCATATGATAGTAACAGTGTGACAATCGATGAAGACGGCACAGAACGTACCTTTGATAAAAAAAGATATTGCCCTGATTCGTCTCGCGATCGAATTCTAAAAGAGAATCGAATCTGTAAAATTCAGGAGGAAAAAAGAAAAATGAGCAGAGATTTAAGAGATGCGCTGGACGTTCTCGAAAAGAGAAAACATCAGTAAGGATACACTGCTGGAGGCAATTGAGCAGTCACTGATCCAGGCATGTAAGAACCATTTCGGAAAGGCAGATAACGTTCACGTTATGATCGATCCGGAGACCTGTGACTTCAGTGTTTACGCTGACAGAACTGTTGTAGAGCATGTGGAGGATCCGGCGCTGGAGATTTCTCTGGTGGATGCACAGAAAACAAACACGAACGCAGAGATCGGTGATGTTATGAAGGTTGAGATCCAGTCCAGGGAATTCGGACGTATCGCAACCCAGAATGCAAAGAATGTCATTCTTCAGAAAATCCGTGAGGAAGAGCGTAAAGTTCTTTACGATCAGTACTATGGAATCGAAAAAGAAGTGGTAACCGGTATTGTTCAGAGAGTAATGGGCAAAAATGTCAGCATCAACCTTGGTAAGGCAGATGCAGTCCTTACAGAGAACGAACAGGTAAAGGGTGAGACCTTCCAGCCAACTGAGCGAGTAAAAGTTTACATTCTTGAAGTTAAGGATACACCGAAGGGACCACGTATCCTGGTTTCCAGAACACATCCGGGCCTTGTAAAGAGACTCTTTGAGTCCGAGGTTGCAGAGGTAAGAGATGGTACCGTTGAGATCAAGAGCATTGCCCGTGAGGCAGGCTCCCGTACCAAGATCGCTGTATGGAGCAACGATCCGGATGTAGATGCTGTGGGAGCATGCGTTGGTATGAACGGTGCACGTGTAGGTGCAGTTGTTAACGAGCTTCACGGTGAGAAAATCGATATCATCAACTGGGATGAGAACCCGGCAATCCTTATCGAGAATGCATTAAGCCCTGCAAAGGTTATCGCAGTTATGGCTGACCCGGATGAGAAGACCGCACTGGTCGTAGTTCCGGATTACCAGCTTTCCCTTGCTATCGGTAAGGAAGGACAGAACGCACGTCTTGCTGCAAGACTTACAGGCTTCAAGATCGACATCAAGAGCGAGACACAGGCAAGAGAGTCCGGTGACTTCTACGATGATTACGATGAGGAACACGAGGAAGCAGAGGAAGAAATGACAGAAGAGGCTGTTTCCGAAGAGCTTGAAGAAGCAGAGGAAGATACAGAAGAGACAGAAACAGAAGCTGAAGAAACAGCAGATGGAGATGCCGAAGAATAATGAAAACGAGAACCAAGATTCCCATGCGTCAGTGTACCGGCTGCAGGGAAATGAAAAGCAAAAAGGAAATGATACGAGTTCTCAGGACATCAGAGAATGAGATCATCCTGGACGCTACAGGTAAGAAAAACGGACGCGGCGCATACCTTTGTTTCTCAGAGGAATGCTTGGAAAAGGCTATCAAAAACCATGGCCTGGAGCGTTCCTTGAAAATGGCAGTTCCGGATGAAGTGTATCAGAACCTCAAAAAGGAGTTTGGATCAATTGAAAAACAATAAGGTTTTATCACTCATCGGACTTGCGACAAAAGCAGGAAAAACAGTGAGCGGAGAATTTTCCACAGAGAAATCCGTAAAAACAGGAAAAGGTTTCCTGGCACTGGTGGCAGATGATGCCTCCGAAAACACAAAAAAGAAATTTCGGAATATGTGTACCTATTATGAAGTTCCGTTATATTTCCTTTCAGACAAAGAGAGCCTGGGCAGAGCAATGGGCAAAGAATTCCGTGCCAGCCTTGCCGTGCAGGACGAAAATTTTGCAAAGGCGATCATGAAGGCGCTGGAAAAAGAATCCGGCAGATAACCTGCATGATACAGGCGTCTGTAAGGAGGTTTGACGTTAGAAATGATAAAAGATAAATTCAACAGATCGGGAAAGGAGCAATATAGACAATTGGATACTCCAAAAACAGAAGAAAAGACAACAACGGTGAATACAGAGGGTAACAAGTCTGAAGCACCGAAAAAGAAAAAAAATATCATCCGTGTATTTCATGCACAGAATGCCAGCGATGGCGGTAAAGGAAGAAGAAAACCGGCAGCAGGCGAGAGAAAGGGACCGGCACGTCCACAGAACGGCGGTCAGAGAAGCACAGGAGCAAACACAAGAAACGGTGAGGCCGGTGAGCAGAGAAACGGTCAGAGTGGACAGAATCGCACTCAGGGCGGAAGACCGCAGGGCAACCGTCCGGAAGGAAGAAGAGACGGAAATCGTGACGGAAGAACCTTCGAAGGAAGAAGAGACGGAGGAAATCGTTTTGGAGGAAACCGTTCCCAGAATGGCGAGGGACGTCCGGCAAGACAGGGCGAGGGAAACAGAGGCCCACGCCAGAATGACGGAAGAGGCGGAAACCGTTTCAGCGGTGGAGCAAACCGTGGCCAGGGAGGTCAGGGCGGAAGCTTTGAAGGAAGAAGAGACGGAGGAAACCGTTTTGGCGGTGGAGCAAACCGTGGCCAGGGTGGCCAGGGCGGACGTTCCGAAGGCGGAAGAGGCGGAGACAACCGTTTCAGCGGAGCAAACCGTGGTGGCCAGGGCGGCGGACAGCGTCCGGGACAGAGAAGAAGCGGTGGCTCTTCAGATGCTGTATTCACTCCGGAGCTGACCAAGACATCCAAGGATAGCAAGCGTGAGCGTGACAGAGAGAATAAGAACAAGAAGAAAGAATTCGAGAAAGGTACCCAGGGCGGACGCAGACCAAATCAGGGCGGACGCAGACCGAATTCCAGAATCCCGAAAGCACTTCAGAAACCGAATCCACAGCCGAAGCAGGAAGAGAAGAAACCGGAGATCAAGGAAATCACCATTCCGGAGAAGCTTACTATCCGTGAGCTTGCGGACGCGATGAAGATGCAGCCGTCAGTGATCGTTAAGAAGCTTTTCATGGAAGGTGTCATGGTAACCGTAAACCAGGAGATCGACTTTGAAAAGGCAGAGGAGATCGCGCTTGGCTTTGATATCATTGCTGAGAAGGAAGAAAAGGTGGATGTGATCGCAGAGCTCCTCAAAGAGGACGAAGAGGATGAGGATGATATGGTTCCGAGACCTCCGGTAGTCTGTGTTATGGGTCACGTTGACCATGGTAAAACATCTCTTCTGGATGCCATCCGTAATACAAACGTAACCAGAGGCGAGGCCGGCGGAATCACACAGCACATCGGTGCTTACGTGGTAAATATCAAAGGTCAGAAGATCACATTCCTGGATACACCGGGACATGAGGCGTTCACAGCTATGCGTATGCGTGGTGCCAACGCAACAGATATCGCAGTTCTGGTCGTTGCCGCAGACGATGGTGTAATGCCGCAGACAGTAGAGGCGATCAGCCATGCAAAGGCAGCCGGTGTTGAGATCATCGTTGCCATCAATAAGATCGATAAACCAAGTGCAAATGTAGAGCGTGTAAAACAGGAGCTTTCCGAGTATGAACTGATTCCTGAGGACTGGGGCGGAAGCACCATCTTTGTTCCGGTATCCGCACATACAGGAGAAGGAATTGAGAACCTTCTTGAGATGATCCTTCTTACTGCTGAGGTTTCCGAGCTCAAAGCCAATCCGAACCGTGAGGCAAGAGGTCTTGTTATTGAGGCTCAGCTTGATAAAGGTAAAGGACCGGTTGCTACCATCCTTGTTCAGAAGGGTACTCTTCATGTGGGAGACTTTATTGCCGCAGGTGCATGCAACGGTAAGGTACGTGCAATGATGGATGATAAGGGACGTCGTGTAAAAGAGGCAGGTCCGTCTACTCCGGTTGAGATCCTCGGACTTGGTGATGTTCCTAATGCAGGTGAGATCCTGATGTCCTTCGAGAGCGATAAAGAAGCCAAGAACTTTGCAGGCGCATTCGTTACAGAGAACAAGAGCCGTCTTCTCGAGGAGACCAAAGGCAAGCTTTCTCTGGATAACCTGTTTGACCAGATCCAGGCCAGCGATCTTAAGGAGCTTCCGATCATCGTCAAGGCTGATGTACAGGGATCTGTTGAGGCTGTAAAACAGAGTCTTACCAAGCTTTCCAACGAGGAAGTTATCGTTAAGGTGATCCATGGTGGCGTAGGTGCCATCAATGAGTCTGATGTCAGCCTTGCTGCAACATCCAATGCAATCATCATTGGCTTTAACGTACGTCCGGATACTACAGCAAAACAGCTTGCTGAGCAGGAGGGCGTTGACCTTCGACTTTATAAAGTCATTTATCAGGCAATCGAGGATGTAGAGGCAGCTATGAAGGGTATGCTGGATCCTGTATTCGAGGAGAAGGTTATCGGTCACGCAGAAGTTCGTCAGCTGTTCAAGGCATCCGGTGTCGGAACTATCGCAGGAAGCTATGTGCTGGATGGTACATTCCAGCGTAACTGTAAGGTTCGTATCACACGAGGTGAGGACCAGATCTTCGAGGGTGAGCTTGCATCTCTGAAGAGATTTAAGGATGATGTCAAGGAAGTTCGTGCCGGATATGAGTGCGGTCTTGTATTTAATGACTTTAATGATGTCAAAGAAGAAGATAAAGTCGAAGCATATATCATGGTAGAGGTACCAAGATAGGAGTGATTCGTAATGAGAAAAAACAGCATTAAAAATACACGTGTGAATGGTGCAGTTCAAAAAGAACTCAGCACCATCATACACAGCGAGATTAAGGACCCCAGAATTCATCCGATGACTTCTGTGACAGCTGTTGAGGTGGCACCGGATCTTAAGACCTGCAAAGCTTACATCAGTGTGCTGGGCGAGAAACAGGCCAAGGATTCCACCCTCCGGGGCTTAAAGAATGCAGAGGGCTATGTTCGGAGAGAACTGGCCAGAAGACTGAATCTCCGCAATACACCGGAGATCCGTTTTGTTCTGGATGAGTCTATTGAATATGGTGTAAATATGTCAAAGAAGATCAATGACGTAATGAGTGGGATGGAAACAGAGGAATAGGTGGAAAAAATGAAAAACATTTCAGAAATACTGGAAAATGTAAAAACCGTTGGCATTGGCGGTCACATCCGTCCGGATGGGGACTGCATTGGTTCCTGTATGGCTCTGTATCTCTATATCCGGAAATATTTTCCTGATATAGAAGCAGATGTTTATCTGGAAGACCGGAAACCTGTATTTGATTACATTGACAGAATGGATGAGGTTAAGACAGAAGCAGAAGAAGATAAGGTGTATGATCTTTTTATCACCTGTGATGTCAGCGCACTGGACAGGCTTGCTGTTGCCCGGAAATATTTCGATGCAGCAAAAAAAACAGCCTGCATTGATCATCATGTGAGCAATAACGGATTTGCGGATGTCAATCATGTAAGAGGCGAGATCAGCTCTGCCAGCGAAGTTCTTTACGGACTTCTGGATTCAGACAAGATCGATCGTTCCATTGCGGTTCCTATTTATACAGGAATGGCACATGATACCGGCGTGTTCCAGTATTCTTCCACAACACCGGAAACCATGAGGATTGCCGGAGAACTGATGAAAACAGGATTTGATTTCAGCAGGATCATCGATGAGTCCTTTTACCAGAAAACATATCTTCAGAATCAGGTCATGGGACGTGTCCTGGCAGAGAGTATTCTCCTTCAGGGAGGTAAGTGTGTGGTCGGATATCTGAAAAAACGGGAGATGGATTTCTACAGTGTGGAAGGAAAGGATCTGGAGGGAATCGTGAGCCAGCTCCGTCTGACTGCTGGTGTGGAGGTTGCGATCTTTATCTATGAGATGCAGACGCAACTCTTTAAAGTATCTCTCCGTTCCAATGGTAAGGTGGATGTAAGCAAGATTGCCGTATTTTTCGGAGGCGGCGGACATGTGCGTGCAGCCGGCTGTGATATGCAGGGCTCCATGTACGATGTGATCAACAACCTTACCGCTGAAATTGAAAAACAGCTTGCAGAGGAGTAAAGATAAGATCATGGACGGAATACTTGTGATCCGAAAGGAAAAAGGTTATACCTCTCATGATGTTGTTGCAAAGCTGCGTGGGATTCTCCACATGAAAAAGATCGGCCATACCGGGACTCTGGATCCGGCAGCAGAGGGAGTACTTCCTGTTGCACTGGGCAAGGGGACCCGGCTGGTGGAGCTTCTTACAGAAAAAGAAAAAACATATGAGGCGGTTTTAAGGCTGGGAGTTTCCACAGATACCCAGGACATGACCGGAGCTGTTCTTTCTGAGAAACCTGTTACCGTCACGGAAGAGGAAGTCCGTGAGGCAGTGGGATCCTTTGTGGGAGAACAGCAGCAGGTCCCTCCTATGTATTCGGCCCTGAAGGTAAATGGAAAGAAGCTTTACGAACTGGCCAGAGAAGGAAAAACCATAGAGCGTAAGCCGCGCCCTGTGGTTTTTTATGAGATAAGGATACTGGATATGGAGCTTCCGCTGGTACGCATAAGCGTTACCTGTAGCAAGGGCACCTATATCCGTACACTTTGCAATGACATCGGAGAAAAATTAGGCTGCGGCGGAGCCATGGAAGAGCTGCTTCGGACCAGGTCCGGAAATTTCACTCTGGAAGAGAGCATGACACTTTCCCAGGTGGAGGAGGCGGTTGCCGATGGGACCATCGGGGAAAAGCTTGTTTCCATCGAGGATGTACTTTCCATGTATCCGGTCCTTACCTGTACACCGGAGGGAGACAGACTTCTCAATAACGGAAACCCGCTTCCGGAAGAACTGGTACAGGGAGGCAGCAGGGAAGAAAAAGTCCGGATGTATAAAAGTAGCGGAAATTTCACAGGAATATACGGCTGGGATGAAAGAAAACAGAAATACGTACCCATCCGCATGTTTTTTGTATGACACTTTATAAAAACTTGCAGGAGCAGCAGAAGATATGGAATACTTGAAGATCGACGGAGAATTTCCGCGCCTTTCAAAGAGTGCGGTGACACTTGGAAAATTTGACGGCATACACCGTGGACACCAGAAACTGGTGGAGAAGATCCTGGAACAGAAAGAAAAAGGTCTGCAGACAGTCCTTTTTTCTCTTGGCATCGGCAGTCAGATGATCTTTACAAAAGAGGAACGATGTCAGCTTCTTGAGAAAGCAGGCGTGGATGTGCTGATCGAATGTCCGCTGGATAACCGGATCCGTCATATGAAGGCGGAAACCTTTATTAAAGAGATCCTGGTGGGAGATCTTCAGGCGGAGCATGTTGCAGTGGGAGAAGATTTCAGGTTCGGGTATGAACGCAAGGGAACACCACAGCTTCTGGAGACTATGGGAAGGAAGCTTGGCTTTACTGTGGATGTTGTTCCGAAAGAAATGGAAGGCCGCAGAAAGATCAGCAGTACATTTATCCGTGAGGAACTGAAAAAGGGAAATATGGAAAAGGTTAATGATCTGCTGGGAATCCCTTTTTTTGTGGACGGTGTGATCGAACATGGAAGAGGAATGGGACATAAGGTCCTTCTTCCCACTACCAATATCGTTCCTGCAAAAGAAAAGTTGATGCCGCCAAATGGCGTTTATGATACAGTGTCCCATTTTAAGGACAGAACCCTTTGCGGGATCACAAACGTAGGATATAAACCAACCATCGGAGAGAAATTCCTGGGTGTTGAGACCTATCTTTTTGACTGTGAGGAGGATCTGTACGGAGAGCCCTGCAGAGTGGAATTCTTTCATTATTCCAGACCGGAGAAGCGCTTTTCGTCCATAGAAGCATTAAAGCAGCAGCTCCTGAAGGATGCAGAAAAGGGAAAGGCTTATTTCCGCAGTCTCGAAAAATAAAAACTTTCGGGAAAAACTTTTCGAAAAAACAGTTTACAGGTCAGAAACCGTGTGCTATACTGTTCGAGGTGAAAAAAGCCAGTATTCAGAAGCCGGAGACTCCGACCACTTCTTAATACCCGGCGTTTAATTAAAATTTCAAGGAGGAAACAACAATGATTTCTAAAGAGAAGAAAACAGCGATCATGAAAGAGTATGCAAGAACAGAGGGTGACACAGGTTCACCGGAGGTTCAGGTTGCAGTTCTTACAGCAAGAATCCAGGAGCTCACAGAGCACCTTAAAACACACCACAAAGATCATCATTCCAGAAGAGGTCTTCTGAAAATGGTAGGTCAGAGACGTGGCCTTCTTGCTTATCTTAAGAAAACAGACATCGAAAGATACCGTGCACTGATTGAGAAATTAGGTTTAAGAAAATAATTGCTACGGGAGGGGCGGATGATTCCATCCGCCCCATTTTAACATGTGTGATAAACACAGACGGAATTACCGCAGGAGTGATTTCCGAGACTACTGAAAAGCCCATTTCCGGTCGAGATCTTTTTCAAAGGAAGTGGTCTTTTCAGTTGTTTCGGGCTCCTGTCAGATATTAATATAATAAGAAAAGGAGAACGAATATGTACAAAAGTTATTCCATGGAACTTGCAGGAAGAACACTGACTGTAGACATCGGACGTGTAGCAAAACAGGCCAATGGTGCTGCTCTTATGCACTATGGTGATACTACAGTCCTTGCTACTGCTACCGCATCCAAAGAGCCGAGAGAAGGGATCGATTTCTTCCCGTTAAGTGTTGAGTATGAGGAGAAGATGTATGCAGTAGGAAAGATCCCGGGAGGCTTCAACAAGAGAGAGGGCAAGGCAAGCGAGCATGCGATCCTTACATCCCGTGTTATCGACCGTCCGATGCGTCCGCTGTTTCCAAAGGATTACAGAAATGACGTAACTCTGGTAGATATGGTTATGTCTGTTGATCCGGAATGCAATCCGGAGATCCCGGCTATGCTTGGTTCTTCCATTGCAACCTGTATTTCTGATATCCCATTTGACGGTCCATGCGCAACCACACAGGTTGGTATGATCGACGGCGAGTTTATCATCAACCCGACACTTGCACAGAAGGCAGTTTCTGATCTTCAGCTTACGGTTGCTTCTACAAGAGAGAAGGTTATCATGATCGAGGCCGGAGCTAATGAGATCCCGGAAGATAAGATGATCGAGGCTATCTACAAGGCTCATGAAGTGAACCAGGAGATCATCAAATTCATCGACCAGATCGTAGCAGAGTGCGGAAAAGAGAAACATTCCTACGAGTCCTGTGCAGTACCTCAGGAGCTTTTTGATGAGATCAAGAAGATCGTTCCTCCGGAAGAGATGGAGGTTGCCGTATTCTCTGATGACAAGCAGACACGTGAGAATAACATCAGCGAGATCACTGATAAGCTGAAAGAAGCTTTTGCAGACAATGAGGAATGGCTTGCCGTTCTCGGTGAGGCTGTATATCAGTACCAGAAGAAGACTGTCCGCAAGATGATCCTCAAAGATCATAAACGTCCGGATGGACGTGAGATCAGACAGATCCGTCCGCTGGCTGCAGAGACAGATATCATCCCGAGAGTTCATGGTTCTGCCATGTTCACAAGAGGACAGACTCAGATCTGTACCGTTACTACACTTGCTCCTCTTACAGAGGCACAGCGTCTTGACGGACTGGATGAGTTTGAGACATCCAAGAGATATATGCACCACTACAACTTCCCGTCCTACTCTGTAGGTGAGACCAAGCCTTCCAGAGGACCGGGACGTCGTGAGATCGGTCACGGAGCACTTGCTGAGAGAGCACTGGTACCGGTACTTCCTACAGAGGAAGAATTCCCATATGCAATCCGTACCGTATCTGAGACATTTGAGTCCAACGGCTCCACATCCCAGGCAAGTATCTGTGCATCTACTATGTCACTGATGGCTGCCGGTGTACCGATCAGAAAACCGGTTGCAGGTATTTCCTGCGGACTTGTTACAGGTGAAACAGACGATGATTACATCGTTCTTACAGATATCCAGGGCCTTGAGGACTTCTTCGGAGATATGGACTTCAAGGTAGCCGGAACACATGACGGAATCACAGCGATCCAGATGGATATCAAGATCCATGGTCTTACAAGACCGATCGTTGAGGAAGCGATCCGCAGAACAAAAGAGGCAAGAGAATATATCCTGACAGAAGTTATGGAGAAATGTATCGACAAGCCTCGTACAACTGTTGGGGAGTTTGCTCCGAAGATCATCCAGATCCAGATCGACCCGCAGAAGATCGGTGATGTAGTCGGACAGAGGGGAAAGACTATCAACACGATCATCGAGCGTACAGGTGTGAAGATCGACATCACAGACGACGGCGCAGTTTCTATTTGCGGAACAGACCAGAAGGGTATGGATGAAGCAAAACGTATGATCGAGATCATCACTACCGAGTTTGAGGCAGGACAGATCTTTACAGGACGCGTAGTCAGCATCAAAGAGTTTGGCGCATTCCTTGAGTTTGCACCGGGCAAGGAGGGAATGGTACACATTTCCAAGATCTCCAAACAGAGGATCAACCGTGTTGAGGATGTTCTCACACTTGGCGACAAAGTTAAGGTTATCTGCCTTGGCAAGGACAAGATGGGAAGAATCAGCTTCAGCATGAAGGATGTACCGGAAGAAGCATAAATGATGAGATACCACAATATTACCAAGGACGATATGTTAAACGGAGACGGACTTCGTGTAGTGCTCTGGGTAGCCGGCTGTTCACACGGCTGCCGGGAGTGCCAGAATCCCATTACCTGGGATCCGAATGGAGGTCTGCCCTTTACGGACAGCGAGCGAGCTGAGATATTTGCAGAGCTGGACAAGGATTATATCAGCGGGATCACCTTTTCAGGAGGCGATCCTCTGCATCCTTCCAATATCGCTGAGGTAACAGCTCTTGCAAGAGAGATCAGAGAGAAGTATCCGGATAAGACGATCTGGCTGTATACGGGTTCTCTCTGGGAAGAAATCCAGCAGTACGAGATCATCCATTATCTGGATGTATGCGTGGACGGGGAATTTCAGGTGGACAAGAAAGAGGTTCGTCTGAAATGGAAAGGCTCCTCAAATCAGAGGGTGATCGATGTACAGGCGTCACTTCGTGAGAACCGTGTGGTTCTGTACACGGAGTGATCAGAGGTTTTTTTGAAATTACCTATTGGGAGTGGAACGAAAAATGAAAAGAATTGCGAAATTTCACAAGGTAAGTTTTGAACAGTTTGCAAAGGACTGGAAGGATACCTTTGAACAGTATTCAGAAGAGGAGATCCGGAATATCTACGACAGTCTGAAGCTTCCGAAGAGAGCTACGACCGGAAGTGCAGGATATGATTTTTACGCACCTGTGGATGTGACCATGAAGCCAGGTGAGATCGTAAAGATACCGACAGGTATCCGTGTAGAGATGGAAGAGGGCTGGGTCCTGAAATGTTATCCGAGAAGCGGACTGGGATTTAAATTCCGGCTGCAGTTGAATAACACCGTGGGGATCATTGACAGCGATTATTTCTTTTCCGACAACGAAGGTCATATCTTTGCCAAGCTGACTAACGATACAAGAGAAGATAAAACGATCCAGATCCCGGCAGGAACCGGTTTTATGCAGGGGATCTTTGTGGAATACGGAATCACCGTGGATGACGATGCAGATGCAGTAAGAAACGGCGGCTTCGGAAGTACCACAAAATAAAACAAAAGCCCGGAAGGCGGAGGTGTGAAGACCACATACATCCGATTTTCCGGGCTTGTTTTGTGTAGTTACTGCTTTCCGATAAATGCACGGTTTAGCTGAGAGGTGCGTCTGCCTCCTCGTCTGCACGTGCTTTTTCCACGACTGCGTTAAAGGCATTTGCGGCAGCGTCGTACTCTTCATCATCTTCAATGTTTGCCAGCATCGGATCGCCGTCTGCTGTGCGGGAGAAGCTGTAGAGATAAACCTCACCGGTCTCATTCTGGCCGTTTTCATCCAGTGGGAGAAGTGCGATATATTCTTTGTTCTCTACAGGGAAAATAGTAAGGATGGCACATTCTACCTCAGTATCATCATCCATAGTCAGGGTGATGGTATGATGTGCTTCATCTACCTTGCTTTCGCAGTTAGCTGTGCAGGAAGCGCAGTCGCTTGGTGCACATCCGCTTTTGTTAAATTCATCACTCATAAAAAAATCCTCCGTTCTGCTGCTGCCTGTAAATAAGAGGGCAGCTCTGCATGATATAGAGAACATTTTAACAGATATGACGTAGAACAGCAACAAAATATTTGAGAGCCTGAGAAAACTTTCAAAATATTTTTTGCTTAATCCGACAATGTGAGATATAATAAAAATATGACGAAAAAATGAGGAGAAAATATAAAAATATGAAATTTATTTCCTGGAATGTAAATGGGATCCGGGCCTGTATCACCAAGGGCTTTGAGGAACGCTTTCATGAGCTGGATGCGGATATTTTCTGTCTGCAGGAGACGAAATGCCAGCAGGGACAGGTGAAACTGGAACTTCCCGGATATCATCAGTACTGGAACTACGCAAACCGCAGAGGCTATTCAGGTACAGCCATTTTTACAAAGAGGGAGCCATTGTCTGCAGTTTACGGGATCGGGATAGAGGAGCATGATAAAGAAGGACGTGTCATCACACTGGAATTCGATGAGTATTATTTTGTGACTGTATATACTCCCAACTCCCAGAGCGAGCTCCGCCGTCTGGAATACCGTATGAAATGGGAGGAGGATTTTTTGGCTTATCTTCTGAAACTGCAGGAGAAGAAACCGGTGATCTGTTGTGGCGACCTTAATGTGGCACATCAGGAGATCGATCTCAAGAATCCGAAGACCAACCGCAAAAATGCAGGCTTTACTGATGAAGAGAGAGCCTGCTTTACCAGAGCCCTCGAGAGCGGCTTTATTGATACATTCCGCTATTTTTATCCAGATAAAGAGGGTGCTTACTCCTGGTGGTCCTATCGCTTTCGTGCACGAGAGAAGAATGCCGGCTGGCGTATTGACTATTTCCTTGTTTCCCCTTCCTTGAAAGAAAAGCTTCAGGATGCGAAGATCCACGGAGAGATCATGGGATCCGATCATTGCCCGGTTGAGCTGGATATTGATCTGTGACGGATCCGGTGAAACGGATTTCCATGGATTTGAATAATAAAAAGAGAAAAGGAGGAGTTGCCTTGGCAAGCCGCAGATTAGGTCGAGTGGAAAAAGGTCAGCCGCTGATACTTGGAGCCAACAAAATGGAGGGCGGTTATAATTTTGCAGTGGAGGCATCGGAGGATTCCGAAGTGTCCCTGCTTTTATATAAAAAAAGAGGAGCTGCCGCACCGGTGGAAATCGTTTTTCCAAAGGATTTCCATACAGGACGTGTGTGGGCACTGAAGCTGTGCAGTGCTTCTCTGAAGGAGTTTGAATATAATTATAAAATAGACGGTGAGATCGTGCAGGATCCGTATGCATACGGACTTCACGGGAGAGAGCATTTCGGAGTACCTTACGATCCGGAAAAGGAGGTTCGCTGTCGCTTCCTTAATGAGAATGTTTCCGGCTGGGAAAATGAAACTGCACCGGCAGTAGAATATGAAAATATGATCCTGTACAAGCTTCATGTCCGTGGTTATACGAAGCTTGCCAGAAAGATGGTTTCCCATAAGGGGACTTTTCTTGGCCTGACAGAGATGATCCCTTACTGGAAAGAACTTGGGATCAATGCCATTGAACTGATGCCTGCCTATGAATTCTGTGAGGTTTCGATCAATAAACCGAAGGAAGGCAGTGAACACATCAAGACCCGTCGAAAGGAAAATGTAGTGAATTACTGGGGCTATGCATCCGGTTTCTATTTCAGCCCGAAGAGCGCTTACTGCAGCACCAGAGAACCGGAGCAGGAATTTCGGTATCTGATCCGGGAACTGCACAAGAACGGCATTGCCTGTATCATGGAATTTTATTTTCCAGAGGAAACAGACAGCCTGATGGCTCTTCGAGCTTTGCAGTTCTGGAGAGATTTTTACCATGTAGATGGATTTCATGTGCTGGGAGAGGGTTTTAACCGGGAGATGCTTCTTCGGGATGGAATCCTTTCCGGAGCAAAACTGATCTTCCAGGGCTTTGATTTTGATCATTTTTACAGAGGAAAGCTTCCGGCCAGACGTTGCGGAGCGGAGAGCAATATGAATTTTCTCCAGGATATGCGCCGTTTCCTGAAAAGCGATGAAGGTATGGTGGAGGCTGCAGCATGGCATATCCGTCATAACAGCGAGAATCATGGAGTGATCAATTACATGGTCTGCCAGGACGGATTTACCATGAATGACCTGGTGAGCTACAATTATAAACATAACGAGGCCAATGGCGAAGGCAATCAGGACGGAAGCAGCTATAATTATTCCTGGAACTGCGGTGTGGAAGGCCCTACCCGTAAGGTTTCCGTCCGTCAGATGAGGGAACGCCAGATCAAAAATGCCTTTCTGATGATGCTGCTGAGTCAGGGTGTTCCCATGATCTATCACGGCGATGAATTCGGCAATTCCCAGAGCGGAAACAATAATGCCTACTGTCAGGATAATGCTACCGGCTGGACAGACTGGAAGGACCTTTCCAGAAACCAGGGACTGAGGGAATTTGTAAAGGATGCCATTGCTTTTCGTAAGGCCCATCCTGTTCTTCATATGCCGGTGGAACTGAAAGGGGTAGATTATCTGACCAAGGGGTTCCCGGATGTGTCTCTTCACGGGGAACGTGCCTGGTATCTGAGCTATGAGAATACCAGCAGGCTTCTTGGTATGATGTACTACGGAGCCTATGCAAGGGAAAAAGAGGATCTGGAGGCTGCAGAGGATGATTTTATTTACATCGGCTATAATTTCCACTGGGAAAACCGGAGCCTTGCTCTGCCCAATCTCCCGGAAGGCATGTGCTGGAAAAAAATCGCAGATACCTCTCTTCACGGAACAGGATTCTGTCTGGAGGAGGAAGAAGAATATAAAAAATCAATCGAAATAGGCCCCCGCGCCATTGTGGTATTGCTGGGCAGACAGGAGGCGGAGAAAGATGCGATCATGGCACCCGTGGCTGCACTTCAGGACCATCACGAGGCATAAGCTTCTGGTGATGAAATATTGTTTTCGTATCGGGTTATATAAGCAGGGGTTGCTTCATGACCTGTCCAAATATTCCCCGACGGAATTTCTGGTAGGCTGTAAATATTATCAGGGGACAAGAAGCCCCAACAACGCAGAACGTGAGGCAACCGGCGTATCCATGTCCTGGCTGCACCATAAGGGAAGAAACAGACACCATTTTGAACATTGGGTAGACTATTCCCTTGACGGTGAGCATGTGATCATGGGAGCCAGAATGCCCAGAAAATATGTGGCGGAAATGGTCATGGACCGGATCAGTGCATCCAGAAACTATCTGGGAGAGGAATATACCTATCATGAACCATTGCAGTATTTTCTGAAAAGCAAGGAGAAGCTGTGGTTTATCCACCCACAGACAAAGAAAGAGCTGGAGGGACTTCTCCGGATCCTGGATAAATACGGAGAGGATAAGACCCTGTGGTATATCCGCAATGTATATCTATGTGATAACCGCGGAAAAAAAGTGAAAAGCCCTGGGAAAAAGCTTCGAAATCACAGATAGGGGTGTATTTTTGGCAGGTTGTCTGATATAATATTCAGATATCAGGAGGAAGAATGAATGGATACACCAACAATTGCGAAATACTATAGAGAGAAAGATCCCATGGAGCGTCTGAAGCTTCTGGAGCAGTCCATTGCAGCAGGAGAAGAACCGGAAGAAAACAGGATCCGCAAGGAACTCTGGGAGATCCGTTACAGCGATAAAGCTGAGACTGGTGATACCAGGGCAGACGGTTATCTCGGTCTCTGGATGACCATGGAGTTTAACCGGAATTCCGCTTCCAGATTCTTTGGTACAAGAAGTGCGAAGAAAGAGATAGGCAAGTATCTTAAGAAGCTGAAATTTCAGGAGCTCCAGGAAAAGGGCGGCCTTTATGAGGAGCTTCTTTACCGGGAATGCTGTCATCTGGTTCTGGTCTACATGGATCTCTGTCAGACAGATAAATCCTATAACACAACGATTTTCGGCCTGATCCACATCAAGGAGGACAGTGCGAAGGCCAAGGTCCAGAGAGACATCAGGGAAACAGCTGTGGAGCTTCCGGCTAATCTTGGAATGGAAGCTGAGCTTGGAATCATCACAAGAGCTGCCAGAGAGATCTACAGGCAGTATTATCCCAACGAAGGAAACATTTAGGAGGCCGGAGAGCTTCCGTTTCAGGCTGTCTGACTACTCAGGCAGCCTTTTGTTGCCATGCATCCGATAAAATATTCTGAGATTTTTTGAACGAAGATCCATGTCGGGTGTGAAGAGAAACATTCAGGAGGTTACTATTTTATGAATCCCAATCATCTGAACGCATATGAAGTCCTGAAGGAAGAGGAGCTTCAGGATATTCATTCAAAAGGATGGCTTCTGAGACACAAAAAAATCAGGAGCCAGAGTGATGCTCATCGAGAATAGTGATGAGAATAAAGGTTTTTAACATTGCATTCCGTACACCGCCGAAAAAGCAGCACAGGTGTTGCTCATATATTGGAACACAGCGTACTGTGCGGCTCCAGGGAATTTCCGCTTAAGGATCCTTTTGTGGAGCTGGTAAAATGGTTCTCTTAATACCTTCCTTAATGCCATGACCTATCCGGATAAGACCTGCTACCCGGTAGCAAGCTGTAATGACCGGGATTTCCAGAATCTGATGCATGTATATCTGGATGCGGTATTCTATCCGAATATTTACAAAAAAGAAGAGATCTTCCGTCAGGAAGGCTGGAACTACCATCTGGAGAAAAAAGAAGGCCCGCTGAAATACAACGGTGTCGTTTACAATGAAATGAAGGGTGCTTTTTCCTCACCGGATGATGTTCTGGAGAGAGAGATCATGAATTCGCTGTTCCCGGATACAACCTATGGCTGTGAGTCCGGCGGAGATCCTGTAAATATTCCGGATCTCAGCTATGAGGAATTTCTGGATTTCCACAGACAGTACTATCATCCGTCCAACAGCTTTATCTATCTCTACGGAAACATGGATATGGAGGAGAAACTAGAATTTCTTGACAGCCATTATCTGTCTGCCTTTGATTCTCTTGTCATTGATTCCGAGATCCGGGATCAGGAAGCCTTTGCTCAGGTAAAGGACATCCAGAAGTCTTATCCGGTATCAGAGGATGAGGGAGAAGAGGATAACACCTATCTTTCCTACAATATGGTTGTGGGTGAAGCGGCAGATATCAACCTGAGTCTTGCTTTCGAGGTTTTGGATTATGCTCTCTTAAGCGCACCGGGTGCACCACTGAAGCAGGCACTTCTGGATGCAAAGATCGGCAAAGATATCTACGGCTCCTTTGAGGACGGTATCAAGCAGACCTATTTCTCCATTGTGGCAAAGGGAGCAAACTTAAGTCGGAAAGAGGAATTCATAAAGGTGATCCGTGACACTCTCACAAAGATCGCAGAGGATGGAATTGATAAAAAGGCAGTAACAGCCGGAATCAATTACTATGAATTCCGTTTCCGCGAAGCAGATTTTTCTTCCTATCCGAAGGGGCTGATGTATGGCCTGGATATTTTAAGCAGCTGGCTTTATGATGATACGAAGCCGTTCTGTGAGGTGCAGCTTCTGGAGGGCTTTGAGTTCCTTAAGAAAGCCCTGGAAGAGGGATATTTTGAGGAGCTGATCCGGAAATATCTTCTGGGCAACACTCATGGTGCGATCCTTTCCCTGGTACCGGAGAAGGGCCTTGCAGCAAAGAGGGATAAGGAACTGGAAGAAAAGCTGGAGAATTACAGAAAGAGCCTTTCTGATGAAGAGCTTACCCGGATGGTAGAGAATACCAAAGCGCTGGAGGCTTATCAGGAAGCGGAGGAAGCTCCGGAAGCGCTGACCTGCATCCCCATGCTCTCCAGAGAAGATATCAAAAAAGAGATCACAGGGCTGACAAACGAGGAGCACCATGTGGAGGACAGCTTGTTTCTGTATCATGATGTGTGCACCAATGGTATCGGTTATGCGGATCTTCTTTTTGAGATCCATGACTTTGATGTTGATACAGTCCATTATCTGGGACTTCTGAAATCTGTGCTTGGTGCAGTGGATACGGAGAATTACACTTATGGCGAGCTGTTTAATGAAGTGAATGCGAGAACCGGCGGTATTGCCTATGGGATAGAGGTTTTTGATGATGCCCAGGATACCGATGCATTCCGTGCCATGTTTGCCGTAAGAGGAAAAGCGTTATATCCGGAGATGGATTTCATGTTTTCCATGATCCGGGAGGTTCTTACAACTTCGAAGCTGGATGACACCAAACGTCTCTACGAGATCATTGCCAGAGTGAGATCCAGAGCCCAGGCCAGCCTTGCAAGTGCAGGCCATTCCACCGCCGTTCTCCGTGGTGCCTCCTACGCATCTCCGATGGCGGCATTCCAGGATGAGATGGCAGGAATCGGATATTATCAGTTTCATCGAAAAATCTGGAGAAGGATTTTGACAGCTGCAAGGATGAGATCGTGAAAAATCTCCGTAAGGTGATGGAAGAGGTACTTCGTCCGGAGAATTTCTGTGTAAGCTATACCGGAGAGAGAGAATCTCTGGATGTAGTAAAAGCACAGGCTGCCGGGATCAAAAAAGTCTTGTTTAACGGACAGAAGCCGGAGTCTGTGAAGCAGGCCCCCTGCATAAAGAAAAACGAAGCCTTCAAGACCTCCGGCCAGGTCCAGTATGTGGCACAGAACGGAAACTTCCGCAAAAAAGGCCTGGAGTATACCGGTGCACTGGAGATCCTGAAAGTGATCTTAAGCTACGATTATCTCTGGATCAACCTTCGTGTAAAGGGTGGAGCGTATGGCTGCATGAGCGGCTTTAAGAGAAACGGAGAGAGCTTCCTGGTATCCTACCGTGATCCCCATCTAAAGAGAACCCTGGAAGTATACCAGGGAGTGCCGGATTATATCCGTGCCTTTGAGGCAGACGAGCGTGAGATGACAAAATATATCATCGGAACGATCAGCAACAAGGATGTGCCGAGAACTCCGCAGATGCAGGGAAGTATCTCAAAAACCGCATATTTCTCCAATGTTACAGAGGATATGCTCCAGAAGGAAAGAAATCAGATCCTCGGAGCGCAGAAGGAGGATATCCAGAAACTGGCAGCTCTTGTAGAAGCAGTACTTTCCGATGATCAGATCTGCGTAGTAGGAAGTGAGACTGCAATAGAGAAGGCGGAAGATGTATTCATGGAAGTGAAGCCACTGATCGGCTGATGAGAAACAAAGCCTGCTGTCTGTTAAATGGGATAGCAGGCCGTGAAAGAATTATGAGAGGATAAAGAATGGATAACAATTTTAGATCAGGCTTTGTTGCGATCATCGGAAGACCGAATGTTGGAAAATCCACGCTGATGAACCATCTTATCGGACAGAAGATCGCCATCACATCAAACAAGCCACAGACAACCAGAAACAAGATACAGACTGTGTATACCTGTGATGAGGGACAGATCGTATTTTTGGACACACCGGGTATCCACAAGGCAAAAAACAAGCTTGGAGAATACATGGTACAGGTTGCGGAGAGAACCCTGAAGGAAGTAGATGCCATTATGTGGCTGGTGGAGCCGTCCACATTCGTAGGTGCGGGAGAGCGCCACATTGCCGAGCAGCTGCAGAAGGTTGGAGTTCCTGTGATTCTCATCATCAACAAGATCGATACGGTAAAAAAAGAAGAGCTTCTTCCTGCGATCGATACCTACCGTAAGATCTGTGATTTTGCAGAGATCATTCCCTGCTCTGCCCTCCGCGGAAAAAACACACAGGATATCATTCCAAGTATTTTCAAATATCTTCCGTACGGACCGATGTTCTATGATGAGGATACAGTTACCGACCAGCCTCAGCGCCAGATCGCTGCAGAGATCATCCGTGAGAAGGCTCTGCATGCACTGGATGAGGAGATTCCTCACGGGATTGCCGTTGCCATCGACCGGATGAAGAAACGCCCGGGAAGAAGCAACATCATAGATATTGATGCGACCATCATCTGCGAGCGTAATTCCCATAAAGGCATCATCATCGGAAAACAGGGTGCCATGCTGAAAAAGATAGGAAGCAATGCTCGCTATGAGCTGGAGCGTATGCTGGAAGCAAAGGTAAACCTAAAGCTCTGGGTCAAGGTGACTAAGAACTGGAGAGACAGTGATTTCCTGATCAAGAACTTTGGATATGATAAGAAAGAAATCTGAAAATGAGTGATCTGATTACCGTACAGGGAGTGGTGCTTTCTGCCATGCCGGTAGGGGATTATGACAAGCGGATCGTCCTTCTCACAAGAGAGAGGGGGAAGATCTCCGCTTTTGCCAAGGGAGCGAGACGGCAGAACAGTCCGTTCATGGCAGCAGCTAACCCGTTTGTATTCGGAAGCTTTACTCTTTATGAGGGAAGGACAAGCTATAATCTGAACCAGGTCAGCGTGCAGCATCATTTTGTGGAGCTGGCCACCCGGCAGCCAGGGGTTTACTATGGATATTATTTTCTGGAGCTGGCAGATTATTTTGGCAAAGAGGGAACGGATGAGAAGGAGATGATGAATCTTCTCTATGTGACCATCAAAGCCATTTTGAATCCTCATATAGAAGACCGGCTGGTGCGCTGTATCTATGAACTGCGGACTATGGTGATCCAGGGCGTGATGCCGCAGCTGTTCCAGTGTGCGGGCTGCGGGAGAGAGCTTACGGAGGAAGAAACCGGAGAACTTTATTTCTCCCAGGACGAGCATGGGATCCTGTGTGCGGACTGCAGCAGGATGGCCATGGACAGGAAACGGATCTCAGCGGCTGCCCTGTATGCCATGCGCTACATAGCCGTGTCCCCCCTGGCAAAGCTGTATACATTTACAGTGCGGGATGATGTGCTGCGGGAACTGGAACGCCACATTTACCGGTATACGGAGCTGAATACAGACAAGCGGTTTAAAAGTCTGGAGATCCTGGAATTGATGAGATAGATCACTGCCGGCTGCGGAATAACCGTAACGATTTATTTTTCAAAAGCAGGACAGGATGCAATGCATATGGAAATATCCTTGAAAAATCATGAGGATACTAGTATAATAAGACCAAAAAATGTAAAAAAGCAGCTTTTTCCGGAGCTTTCCGGATCGCATTTGGCGGTACAGCTGCAAGTCAAGAGGAGAGAAATCATGGAAAAGACAATGGAAAAGATCGTAGCTCTTGCAAAAGCCAGAGGATTTGTATACCCGGGTTCCGAGATCTACGGCGGCCTGGCAAACACATGGGATTACGGAAATCTCGGTGTAGAGCTTAAAAATAACGTAAAACGTGCATGGTGGCAGAAATTCATTCAGGAGTCTCCGTACAATGTAGGTGTTGACTGCGCGATCCTTATGAACCCGCAGACATGGATCGCTTCCGGACATCTTGGAGGATTTTCTGATCCTCTTATGGACTGTAAAGAGTGCCACGAGCGTTTCCGTGCAGATAAGCTCATTGAGGACTTTTGTGCAGAGCATGACATTGCCATTGAGGGAAGTGTGGATGCATGGTCCCAGGAGAAGATGATGGATTTCATCAAAGAACACGAGGTAGGCTGCCCGAGCTGTGGTAAACACAACTTCACAGATATCCGTCAGTTCAACCTGATGTTCAAGACATTCCAGGGTGTTACCGAGGATGCCAAGAATACTGTATATTTAAGACCGGAGACTGCCCAGGGTATTTTCGTAAACTTCAAGAACGTACAGAGAACATCCCGTAAAAAGATCCCGTTTGGTATCGGACAGATCGGAAAATCCTTCCGTAATGAGATCACACCGGGTAACTTCACATTCCGTACCCGTGAGTTCGAGCAGATGGAGCTTGAGTTCTTCTGTGAGCCGGATACAGATCTTGAGTGGTTTGCATACTGGAAGAAGTTCTGCCTTGACTGGCTGAGTGCTCTCGGACTTAAGGATGATGAGGTTCGTTACCGTGATCATGATAAGGAAGAGCTGAGCTTCTACAGCAAGGCTACCACAGATGTGGAATTCCTTTTCCCATTCGGATGGGGCGAGCTCTGGGGAATCGCTGACAGAACAGATTATGACCTGACACAGCATCAGAATGTATCCGGCCAGGATCTCACATACTTTGATGATGAGAAGAAACAGAAATATATCCCATACGTTATCGAGCCATCACTTGGAGCAGACCGTATGGTACTTGCTTTCCTCTGCAGCGCTTACGATGAGGAAGTTCTGGATGAAGAGAAGAACGATGTCCGTACAGTCCTTCATTTCCATCCGGTACTTGCACCGGTTAAGATCGGTGTGCTTCCGCTTTCCAAGAAGCTTAACGAGGGTGCTGAGAAGATCTACCAGCAGCTTTCCAAGAAGTACAATTGTGAGTACGATGACCGTGGAAATATCGGTAAACGTTACCGCAGACAGGATGAGATCGGTACTCCGTTCTGTATCACTTATGACTTCGAGTCTGAGAATGACGGTGCAGTTACAGTCCGTGACCGTGACACTATGGAGCAGGTACGTGTGAAGATCGATGAGCTTGATGCATACTTTGCTGATAAATTTACATTTTAAGTAAATACATTTTTTAATAAAAAACCTCCGGCTATTTTCTGGCCGGAGGCTTTTTTTCAATAAGTCTGTTTTTCATCCGCCAGTTTCTTGGCGACATTCCGTATACATTTTTGAAAGCCCGGGAAAAATGCAGCTGATTGGGATATCCGACTGCATTTCCGATATCTGCGATAGACAGGGCTGTGATCTTAAGAAGTTCTGCAGCTTTGGTCATGCGATAGCTGATCAGGAATTCCTGGGGAGAACGTCCGATGGTGTCGTGGAAGATCTTACCGAAGTAGCTTCGGTTCAGGCCGCAGCAGGCTGCGATATCCTCAATGGAAATATCATTCTGGAAATTCTGTTCAATAAAAGAGAGCGCCTCCTTGATATAAAAATCACGGATACTTCCATCCTGTTTCATGCGGACAGTTTCAGTAGAGCGCATAAAGTAATCCAGAAAAAGCCAGGTATGTCCGATAAGATGAAAGGGTGATTCCTGGGAATTATGGCTGATATAAAGCATTTCCTCCATCATTTTCTGGCGGAGATCTGCAGAGTGGCTGTGATAGACCGGATGGTCCGGACTTAAACCTGCAGTTTCCACGATCTCTTTTGCCCGGAGCCCGTCAAATTCCACCCAGGTGTACTCCCATGGAAAGTCGGTATCTGCAATGTAGGTGTTGATCTGACCGGGAAAAAGCATGAAACCCTGGCCGCTTTTTACCTGATAGGTGATGGTCTCTCCTGCGGAATTGTCTGCCATCAGAGTTCCGGTACCGGAGATCACATAATGAAAAATATAATGGTTTCGTGCGGCCGGGCCGAATGAATGTGCCGGAGCGCAGTGCTCCCAGCCGTATTGGTATAGTCCGATATCAACAAAGTTTTCATTTGGAAAAACGGAGAAGAGAAGGTCATTCATATTTTTATCCTTTAGGCGTATGATTTTGTCTGGTTTCAGTAACAATTATATATTAAAACAGCAGGGAACTTCAACATATGTATAAAAATGCAATTACAAAAACAGCCTGTAAAATATACTAAAAAGAGAAGGATAATCGATAAAACTTTGTGAGAAAATTAAGTTTCTCGAGAAACTTGTTGATTTTCGATAAATTCGGAATATACTAATTTTAGATAAAAGTAGTGATATAGGCGTAAAATATATCAAAATGCTAGATGACTTTAATGAAGACAGAGAAAAATTGCATTTTGGTATAAAACAAGAAAAACACTGCTATTTATGCAAGCATAAAGCTATGTTAAAATAGTTTTCAGAAAAAAGAAACCAGAGAATAAGTATTGGAGAACCCGGATAGCCATATCAGTTAAATGGGTGATATCCGACTTATCAAATAAAAGGAAAAGGAAGGAGCATTACAAGATGCGCAACAGAAGTAAATGGATCCTCTGTATGGGACTTGCCTTTACCATGGCAGCTTCCGTTACATTGAGCGGATGCGGCACAGGTAAAAAGGACAGCGGAAAGACAGAGATCGAACTTGTGCAGTATAAACCGGAAGCGGTTAAGGCATTTGAAAAACTGGAAGAAAAATTCAATGCCACTCATGATGATATCCATCTTACCATCGAATCACCAAACGATGCTATGACTGTATTGAAGACAAGATTTATCCGTGAGGATAATCCGGATATCATTGGAATCGGAGGCGATGTTAACTTTTCCAATTTTATTGATTCTGATATGCTGATGGATATTTCCGATTATCAGGGACTGGATTCGATCAAAGATGCATATAAAGAAATTGATAAAGCGCTGGAATTCGTTCCGGAAGACGGAGTCTATGCGGTTCCTTACGTGGCCAATGCCGCCGGAATCCTTTACAATCGTGAGCTTTTCAAGGAGCATGGCTGGCAGATCCCGACTACATGGGATGAATTTATGAGCCTTTGCCAGAAAATTCAGGATGCAGGTATCCAGCCGCTTTATTTCGGATTTAAAGATACCTGGACCTGTCTTGCACCGTGGAATTCTATTGCGGTAGATCTTGCACCAGCCGATGTATGCCGCCAGGTAAACCAGGGAAACACTACTTTTGCAAAAGAGTATAAGGAAGTAGCAGACCGTATGCTGGAGCTTATCCAGTATGGACCGGATGATCCCTTTGCCTATGATTACAATGGAGCCTGCACCGCTTTTGCAAAAGGGGAGGCTGCCATGTATCCCATCGGAAGCTATGCGATCCCGCAGATCCAGAGTGTAAATCCGGATATGGATATTGATTCTTTTGTAACACCGGCAAGCAATGATCCGTCAGAAAACAAACTGAATTCCGGAGTTGACCTTCAGTTCTGTGTGATGGATGACTGTGAGAATAAGGAAGCTGCATATGAAGTGCTGGATTTCCTTCTTGAGGATGAGAATATACAGACATATCTGGATGACCAGAAGGCAGTTCCCTGTAAAGAGGGTGATTTCACACTTCCTTCTACGCTGGATGGTATGAAGGAATACATAGAAGAGGGAAGGATGGCCGACTACCAGGATCATTATTATCCTACAGAGATGGCTGTGGATGCACAGATCCAGACCTTCCTGATGAAAAAGGATAAAGATGCATTCCTGAAAAAATTTGATACAGACTGGACAAGATATAACCGTGACATTATCCGTAAAGTACAGGACTATGAGGAGAAGAACGGGGAAGGAGAGAACTGATCATGGGAAAAAAATCTATGAGTGGAAGAAAGCTGACCTTTCTTCTGATCACCATTCCGATCGTGGCATTATTTTTCTGCTTTAACACACTGCCTCTGATCAAGGGTGTGATCTACAGCTTTACAAACTTTAAAGGCTATGGAAGCTATGACTGGGTAGGACTTCGAAACTATAAGGATCTTTTTACAGACAGCCGTGTTGGCGGTTCCTATCTGTTTACCTTTAAGCTGGCCATCGTGGCAACTATCGTAACGAATGTACTCAGCCTGATCCTGGCACTTGGACTGAACAGCAAGATCCGTTTCAAGAGTGCACTGCGTGGAGCTTATTTTATTCCTAATGTACTTGGCGCACTGGTCGTAGGATATATTTTCAATTATTTCTTTACATATATCCTGCCTGCATTCGGAAAGATGGTCGGAAATAAAACATTGTCTTCCAGCATGCTTTCCAGTACGAGCCTGGCATGGGTTGCCATCGTGATCGTGTGTGCATGGCAGTCCATTGCAATGAATACGATCATCTACATTTCCGGTCTTCAGACAGTGCCGGAGGATGTATACGAGGCAGGCGCTATTGACGGTGCTACCGGATTCAGTAAGTTCCGTTACCTGACATTCCCGCTGATCGTTCCGTTTTTCAGCATCAACATGGTTCTCTGTGTGAAAAACTTCCTGATGGTATTTGATCAGATCATGGCTTTGACAAAGGGTGGTCCTGCACAGAGTACAGAATCTATTTCTTACCTGATCTATAACAATGGTATGAGTGGAGGACAGTTTGGATTCCAGAGTGCCAATGCGGTTATATTCTTTATTGTGATCGTGATCATTTCTGCAGTGCAGTTGACTATCACAGGGAAAAAGGAGGAGCAGCTGTAATGAAAACGAAAGTAAGAGAAAAAGCGAACTGGCCGGTAACGATCCTTCTGATCCTTGGCCTTATCACAGTGGTATTTCCGCTTTATATGACAATTGTGATCGCATTCAAGCAGCCGACAGAGATGACCAACAGTGTAGCCGGGATCCTGTCTCTGCCAGAGAAATTCAGTCTTGCCAATTTCAGGGAAGCTATGGAGGTAACAGACTTCTGGCATTCTCTTGGAAACAGTGTATTGATCACTGTGATCACAGTGGTTCTTGCTATTGTAATTCATTCACTTTTAGGTTATGCTATAGCCAGAAACAAGAGAAGTAAATTTTATAAATTTATCTATCTCTATGTAGTGAGCGGTATGTTTGTTCCGTTTGCTATCCTGATGATGCCGCTTGTAAAGCAGACTGCTGAGATGGGCCTTGATAACAAAGTCGGTGTGATCATTCTTTACACGGTATTTTATATGCCTATGAACGTGCTTCTTTATTCCGGATATCTGACAAACATTCCAATGGCCCTTGAGGAGGCTGCCTGTGTGGATGGAGCCAGCACCTGGAAAACATATTGGAAGATCATCTTTCCGATCATGAAGCCGATGCATGCCACAGTGGCAGTTCTGACAGCACTTGGAACCTGGAATGATGTTATGACTCCACTGGTTATCATGTCCGGATCTACGGGTGGAACCACATTGCCCCTGGCACAGCTGAATTTCCAGACTCAGTTCGGAACAAACTATAACCTTGCGTTTGCCTCTTATCTGCTGGCACTGCTTCCGATCCTTCTGTTTTATCTGATCTGCCAGAAGCACATTTTAAATGGTGTTGTAAACGGTGCCGTAAAATAAAAACACAAGAAAAAGGAGGATTCACATATGGGAATCATCTACTGCGAGAAAGACAGAACGTTTACCCTACAGACAAAAGAGACTACATATCAGATGCAGGTGGATCAGTACGGATTTCTTCTTCATCTCTATTATGGTAAAAAGGCAGAAGGCTGCATGGATTATCTTCTGACCTACTATGACAGAGGATTTTCCGGAAATCCCTATGATGCGGGAACAGACAGAACCTATTCCATGGACTCTCTTCCACAGGAGCTTTCCTGCTACGGAAACGGAGATTTCCGCAGTGCATCACTGATGCTGGAAAACGGTGACGGAAGCATGAGCTGTGATATGCGTTACAAGAATTATACTATCCGTGACGGTAAATACAGCCTTCCGGGGCTTCCGGCGGTTTATGCAGATAATGATGAGGCACAGACTCTGGAGATCGTACTGGAGGATCCGGCTACCGGCGTGGAGGCCATGCTTCTTTACGGTGTACTTCCGGAACTGGATATCATTACAAGAAGTGTCTATATCCGCAATCAGAGCAGTGAGAAGATCTATGTGAACAAGGTGATGTCCGCAGAACTGGATTTTCTTTACGGAGATTATGACCTGCTTACTTTTTACGGAAGACATGCCATGGAGCGGAATCTGCAGAGAGTACCGGTGGCTCATGGAAGTCAGATGATCGGCAGTGTCCGTGGCACATCCAGCCATCAGTATAATCCGATGATGATCCTGGCGGAGAAGGACACAACAGAGGATCATGGAGGCTGCTATGCTATGTCCTTTGTATATAGTGGAAATTTCCAGGGTGAGGTTCTTAAAGATCAGTACAATCAGACAAGAATGCTCCTTGGTGTACAGGAGGAGTGCTTCCGGTATCCGCTGGAAGCCGGGGAGACCTTCTATGCACCTGAGGTGATCTTAAGCTACACAGATCAGGGAATGAACCGTCTTTCTCAGAATCTGCACAGTTGCATCCGTCATCATATCTGCCGTGGTAAATATAAGACAGAGGTTCGTCCGGTGCTGGTAAACAGCTGGGAGGCAGCATATTTTGATTTTACAGGGGAGACTTTATATAATCTGGCAAAAGAGGCAAGGAGCCTTGGTATCGATATGCTGGTTCTGGATGACGGCTGGTTTGGAAAACGTGACGATGACAACAGTGGTCTTGGGGACTGGTATGTCAATGAGAAGAAGCTTGGAGAGACTCTCGGCGGACTGGTAAAAAGAGTCAATGACCTCGGAGTGAAATTCGGTATCTGGATCGAGCCTGAGATGATCTCTGAGGACAGTGATCTTTACCGTGAGCATCCGGACTGGGCACTTACGATTCCGGGAAGAAAACCAGTGAGATCCAGAAATCAGCTGGTACTTGATTTTTCCAGAAAAGAAGTTGTTGATGGAATCTTCGGACAGATCAGTGCGGTATTGGATAATGCCAATATTGAGTACGTTAAATGGGATATGAATCGAAGCCTGATGGATGTTTTTTCCGTAATGACCAAGGATCAGGGACGTGTAATGTATGATTATGTCCTGGGATTGTACGATTTTCTGGACCGTATGGTGAACCGTTATCCGGATCTTCTGATCGAGGGCTGTAGCGGCGGCGGCGGAAGATTTGACGCAGGTATGCTGTATTACACACCGCAGATCTGGTGCAGCGACAACTCCGATGCTATTGACAGGCTTCGGATCCAGTATGGCACTTCCTTCGGATATCCGGTATCGGCCATGGGAGCACATGTATCTGCAGTGCCGAACCATCAGACAGGAAGGATCACTCCGTTACATACCAGAGGTGTGGTTGCTATGTCCGGAACCTTCGGCTACGAGCTGGATCTTCTGAAGCTGACTGAGGAAGAAAAAGACGAGGTCCGCAGCCAGATCGGGGAATTCCGTAAATATGCGCCACTGCTCCAGAACGGACGGTACTATCGCCTGACAGATCCGTTTAAGAGTGAGGTCTGTGCATGGGAGATCGTTGGAAATTCTCAGGAAGAAGTTCTGCTCAATGTTGTCATGGAGGAGATCCATGGAAATATGACTGTGAATTATGTGCAGCTTCGCGGCCTTGATGAGAGTGCACTTTATAAGGAACAGACTACCGGCAGGATCTATTCCGGAGCTGCTCTGATGCATGGTGGAATGCCGCTTCCTGCAGAGTTTGGGGAGTACAGAGCTTATCAGTATCATTTTGTGAGAGAATAAGAGCGTATTGAGACAGTAAGATAAATAAAAGGATCCGTCATACAGACAGCTGAAAAAGCCGATGTATGGCGGATCTTTTTTTATCATAGCTCAGTGTACGGTGATCTGATAGCTCTTGATAAATTCCTCATCCGGTTTCAGCACATTGATATTTGCTTTTTCGGAAAGAGGCTTTTCAAAACCACAGTCATCACAGCGTCCCATCCACGGCTCCAGGCATACGAAGGGAGCACCGGGTACGGACCAGATACCGAAATTCGGGAAGCCCTCACTGGTAAGTGTCAGATATGGAGTTCCGTCCGGGAAGAGGATACCGGCCTTTTGGATCTGGCCGTTATCAAAAACAAGAGCGTCTTTATCAAACATGTGAGGAGCAATGGAACAGGTTCCGTTTTCAAGGGAAAGTGTATGTGGCTCGTCAGCAAGGACTGTTCCTACAGACGTATCGATAAGGAGATAGGTAAGAGTGTCCAGGCCTTCAAAAGCAAGACGGTAATCACTCTGGGATTCGCCTTCACGTACCGGAACACGGAATGCCGGATGGCCGCCGATGGTAAAATACATAGTTTCAGAATCATTATTAACTACTTCCCAGCATACTTCCAGGTCGTGCTTCTTCAGAGTGTAGGTGATCTTCAGAGCGAAAGCAAACGGATAAACCTTCAGGGTTTCTTCAGAGGACTTAAGGACAAAGGAAAGGGAAGTATCGGTGATATCCGTGCAGATAAAATCGCTGTCTCTTGCAAAGCCGTGCTGGCTGGAAGGATATTCCTTTCCGTTCAGACGCCAGATATCTTTGTAGTTACGTCCCACGTTGGGAAAAAGTACAGGCGCATGGCGTTTCCAGTAAGCCGGATCTGCCTGCCAGAGGATCTCCCTGTCATTAGTCTTGTCATAGATGCCGGTGAGTTCAGCACCGTGATCGGAAACGGAAATCTTAAGAAAGCTATTTTCAATCGTTCGTGTCATGATAAACCTCCTGTATGACAGCATTCGGGTAATATTACCTCGGAATTGCTGCATGTTTTTTTCTATTTTAGCACATTTTTCAGATGATAACGAGAAAAATACAATCTGTGAAAAATATAACTGGAAAATCTGTCATATTTCACAAGAGAAATTGCTGTTTTTTGGAAGAATAACCTTGACTAATGAAGGATAAATCTATAAAATAATTATGTGCGTAGAAAACATACATTTTTTATGTTTTAAAGAACAATAATTAGGAGGAAAATGTAAAATGGCAAAATGGGTTTACATGTTTACAGAAGGTAATGCTACTATGAGAAATCTTCTGGGCGGCAAAGGTGCCAACCTTGCTGAGATGACAAACCTCGGTCTTCCTGTACCGCAGGGCTTCACAATCACAACAGAGGCCTGCACACAGTACTACGAGGATGGCAGATCCATCAACGATGAGATCATGGCTCAGATCATGGAAGCAATTACCAAGATGGAAGGAGTTACCGGTAAGAAATTCGGTGACAAAGAAAATCCTCTGCTTGTTTCCGTTCGTTCTGGTGCGAGAGCATCTATGCCAGGTATGATGGATACTATCCTGAACCTTGGTTTAAATGAAGAAGTTGTTAACACTCTTGCTGAGAAATCCGGCAATGAGCGTTGGGCTTGGGACTGCTACAGAAGATTCATCCAGATGTACTCTGACGTAGTTATGGAAGTTGGTAAGAAATACTTCGAGCAGCTCATCGATGAGATGAAAGCTAAGAGAGGTGTTAAGCAGGACGTTGAGCTTACAGCTGCTGACCTGCATGAGCT
>ENA-OQBD01000166-OQBD01000166.1-human-gut-metagenome-genome-assembly--contig:-NODE-166-length-38345-cov-3.644565_pt1 | contig 38345 bp, 38 predicted proteins | sample MGYA00242742_ERZ504543 | MGnify/ENA primary metagenome ERZ504543 (study PRJEB26092, sample SAMD00036239) | human gut metagenome | host: Homo sapiens | study: EMG produced TPA metagenomics assembly of...
AATGCCAGAACATCCCCATCTTCTTTCATCTGCTCTAAACGGTTCCATACTGCGTCTTCATTTGTTGATGCTTTATTTAAAGATTCTTCTAACTGTGCTTCGAAATCTTCTCTTGTTTCTTTTACTTCTTCTGCCATAATATCCATTCCTCCATTTGATTGAACTATATACGTAACCTTTATTATAACATAGAATGAAAAAGATTCAAGAATGCCTGGATTTCCTATAACTACAAAATCATTTTTACAGATACGAAAAATGCTTGTTCCTATGAGAAATAAAATCCATAAATTGGGGTATTTTTGTTTTTTTTACATCTTTTTTTGGATGGTATTTTTATCTTGTTTTACCACAATTTGTTTCACTGCTTTTGGAAGGACTTTTGTGATCTTAAATGTGATCCTTTGATCAGTTTTATTTCCTGCCTGATCCACTGCTTTCAGATGAAGAACATGCTTTCCAGGAGCCAATTCTTTCCATGTGATCTTATGATGTTCCAGTTTTTGTTCTTTTCCATCCAAAATAACCTTCTCCCACTGATCTGTTTTATTTTCCAGAAGGATGCTGATCTGTTTTCCATATTCACATTCAGATTCCTGATCAAGCCCTTCTATTTTGATCACCGGTTTTTGTGTGTCATAAAAAAACTGTATTTCTTCACTTGTTTTTTCATTTCCGGCACTGTCTTTTACATGCAGACTGACACTGCATTTCCCATTTTCTGTAATAGAATCTTTTATATAAACTTTATCTTCTTTCCATTGATATTCCTTTTTTTGCCCATTCACAAGAAATGCCATTACCTGCACTGGTTCCAGACTTTCAATGCGAAATCCTGGCTTCAGATTTTTTGTTGATATCTGTTTTTCCTTTAAATCCTCCTGCAGAAAATGAATCTGTATGCCTTTTTGATTGACAGTAAATTTTCTGCTGCACCTATTTTGATTTCCTGCAAGATCTTCAGTTTTCACATCAATGGTATAATATCCATCCTTTTTGATCATAACGGAATTCATCTTCTTTCCGTTAAGATAAATATATGTCTTATCTGGATTCAGATTTTGATCTTTCACATCTACTTGAATTTTTACAGGCTTTGAATATGATCTTCCATTGTCAATTCCTTGAATTTTAATCCTTGGTTTTTGTGTATCAATGATAAACGACTTTTCCTGTATGATCATCTTATTTCCTGCCAGATCTTCTGCCTGAACAGACAATGTCTGTTTTCCGTCCTTTAAAAATATAACTTCTGTTTCATAATGATCACCTTCCAACTTCCATGGCTTTACCTGTTTCCCCGATGTTCTTAAGATCATATTTCCCTTTTTCAGATTTTCATCCTTAACTATGATCTGAGCTTTCTGGTATTTTAAAATTTCTGATCTTGGATTTTGATAGCGAACAAAAATCTCTGGATTATCTGTATCCACAAAACAAGTCGTTTGGTAGAGTTGTTCTGATCGATTTCCAGATTCATCTTTCGTATAGATGTCAAGCTGATATCTTCCATCCTTCCTGATCCTAGGAATCTGATCTATTCCTGTCAGTATCTCTTTTGTCTTCAAATCTGTAAGCTGCGCATAAAGATGCACCTGTGGTCCTTCTTTTTCCTTCAGATCATATGAGAAAACAGGAATTTTCGAATACCATCCACCAATAGGTTCCTGATCACATTGGATCTTTGCAAGTTCTGGTTTTTGTTTCCATACTCTCACTGGAATCTGACTGATCACTCCTTCTCTTCCAGCCTTCGAAACTGCCCTGATATAAACAAGATCATCAAAATCTTTGCTGATCTCTAACTTGTTATTTTTCATCTGCTTCCATTCATCTTGTCCTATTTTATATTCATAAAATTGAATATCAGAAACTGCTTTGGCTCCATAAGCTTCCAATACCACATTCTTTTTGCTCCATGCTCCTGGAGTATACGCTCCCGCTGTGATCTTGGCTGTTGTTGGATTATTTAATTCGACCATAACCTGCCTTATTTCTTCATATCCATTTTTATGAACAATATGAACCTTATAAATCCCTTCTTCCTGAAAACTGATCTGTGTACTTTGTTCGTAATCCCAGATCGGATTTATTTTCTGTTGATTCACGAAAACTGTAATATCCTTTGGTGCTGTCCCATTTTTTAGAAATATTTCCATCACTGTACTGCTTCGAAATGCAGGATCATTCCCTTCTCCTTCCAGAGTAATGTCCCAAGGGATTTCCCAATCTCCCTTCGTATCGACCGGTAAAACCATAAAAAGAAGAAGTACTGTGATTCCCATGATGATATATATCTTATATTTTCTGATCATAACCCAAGTTTCCTCCTCAATTCCTCTGCTCTTTTGCTTGTCATTCCTGTCCGTTTTCTACCTTCCCTATAGACCCTTTGTGCCTGTGTCATTTTATTGTTCCTACATAAATAAATACTATACTCCACATAGGCATCCATAACTTTTGGATATTTCTTTAGAAATCGTTCAAACTCCCTGCTGATATCTGGCTGTTTTGATTCCAGATAAACAAGCTTTCTTTCATACAATTTCCATGCAGGATCTCCTCTAAGATTTTCTTTGAAAACCCGGTCTGTTTCCTCTAAAAACTTTCTATCATCTCCTTTTTCTGCTTCTCTTTCATATAAATTGATCCGATCTGCTTCCACTAATTTCTGATATTCTTCCTTTTGTGGATATTTTTGTATCTGTTCTAACATTTTTTCTGCTTCTTTCCATACATTCTCTGACAGTTTTGCTGTATTTACAGTATAAAAATGAAGATAAAAATATGCCGACCAGAAATCATGCACATCGGTCTGACAATCCTGTACGATCTTCATAAGTTTTTCCGCACTTATATCATTTCTCCTGCCATCTAAAACATCTAAAAGCACCAAATACGATGACACATTCTTTTTCATTCCTCTACATCTTTCAAGATACACTCGTGCCAATTGTGTATTCTTTTGTATCTGATCCGTTCCATAAAAATAAGCCATTGCCTTTTTTATCTCTCTTTGAGACTTTTTCTGTACAATGACTTCTTTCTCTCTTTGCTCTTCCCTCTGTATCTGATTCCAGAGATTCTGGATACAAAAAACAGCAATCACCACCATGAACCCTTTCTTCATACGACAGATTCTCAATATTCTCTCAAAATCTGCCTGAATCTGCCTTGTGTTGTGATATCTTTTTGCATCATCATCGATCAGGCATTTTTCTATGATCTTTTGAACAGCATCTGTTGCTTTCAATAAAGATTCCATTGTTTTTCCTAAACTATATATATCAAAATAAATGTCTGCTCTTTCTTCTGTCTTTGCCTGTTTTTTTGATGCATAGTTTTTGGTTCCATATCCACTTAATTTTTCTCCCGCAAACAATGCCGCTCCAAAATCGATCAAGTATATATTTCCAGATCGATCAAGCATGATATTTTCCGGTTTCAGATCCATATGAATGATTCCTTGTTCATGAATCTTATTCAGCACTTTGCAGATCTTGATCATCCACAATAAACTTTTCTTTTTATAAAGTTTTCCACAGACTCTGCCATATCGTTTTAACGAATTTCCAAGAATATATTCCATCACCAAAAAAAGTTCCTTTTCCTTTCCTGCAAAAAATAATTCCGGCACACCTTTGGTATATTTTAATTTTTGCAAGATCACCCTCTCCCTGTCCCACTGTTTTTGATCCTTTACGATCTTCACAGCAACCTCTTTTCCTGTCTTTTGATCCAGTGCAAGAAAAACTTTACCCATTCCGCCTTCTCCAAGTATTTTTCGGACTTGATAACGTTGGTGATAAATCTTTCCTATTTCTTGTTCGGAACTTTGACGATCACACAGGACAGATTGTCTAATTCTCCTCTTCTTTTTACTTTCTGAAAACATTTCTGCACCCATTCTTTGATCTGTTCTTTTGATGCCTCTACCTGATAGATTTCTTCTTCCTCAAGCAGCCCATAAAAGCCATCGGTACATAATAAAAACTCCATTCCTGGATTTAATCTGCCTTTGTAACAATCAATCCGGATATCTTTTGTCACACCTACACACTGGATCAAAATATGTCTTCTCGGATCTTTTTTGGCCTGTTCTTTTGTGAGATGTCCAGCACGCAGTTCCAACTCTGCCAGAGTGTGATCTGTCGTTACAAATTTACGGTCCCTGTCAAACCAGTAAGTTCTCGAATCACCGACATTTAAAACAAAAAATTCATGTTCTTCAGCAAACAATAAGGTTAATGTGCTTCCCATGGATTTTGTTTCTTCCATCCGACGACTCATTAACAAAAGATTCTGGTTGATCCTGCGGATCAGATCGATCAGATTCTGCTCGATCATATCAATTCCCATAGTTTCTAATCCATCAAACAACGTTTCGTCAAACCATTGTTTTAATACTTCCACGATATAATGACTGGCAATCTCTCCTTTTTTCAAACCTCCCATGCCGTCACAGACGACTGCGAGCAGATAAAGCTTTCCGTTCTTTTCCTTCTGACGCAACAGATAAGCATCCTGATTGGATGGTCTTCCATTCCCAATATCTGTCATTCCAATTGTATCTATCATAAATTCCTCCTAAATGAAAAAAAGGCTCATAAAGATAAATCTTTACAAGCTTCTTTCACTGTTTTGTTGTATTTGTTAATAGTTTATTCCTCGATATCTTCGATATCTTCTTCTGCCGCTTCGTCGTCTCCTCCGTCAATCTCCTGCTTCAGGATTTCGATATCTCCACGAAGCTTCTCAATCAGATTAAACAGGTCAATATACTCTGCCTGTGGGTAATCCATATGTTCTTCAAAATACTTCTCTCCCACCTGACGGTACAGATCATTTAAATCTCTCTTGGCGACTCTTAGATCATTGTGTCTTTTTGCGGAATCTGCGACTTCTTTAGCTTTCTGCGCCGCTGCTTTCCCTGTGGTCTGAATCGTTTCTTCCAGACGTCCGAAAAAATTCTTTTGCCATATACGTCACTCCCAACATTTTTCTTTCATTGTACCTTATCCTCAGTGTTTCGTAAAGGCTTTGTCCCTAGAATTACTAGTGTTTTTTGCTTCTTTTTCCAATATATAAAACTTCCACCTAAAGATGCTGCCAACAATGCAAAAATCCATTTCTCATCGAAGGAATCTCCTGTTTTTGGTGTGCTCGCTGCATCCCCTGTTCCTGGTGATCTTTTATATTCAGAAGTATTGGATCGATCTGCTTTATTTCCCGTTGTCACTGTTGATTTCGATTCTTTTTTGATCTTCACTAAACGTACTGCACTAACTGGTTTGACAAAATCTGCGTTTTCCTGTCGCTGTATTTTTTAATGTCTTTCCAGAAAGTGATGCTTCTTTTAGTTTTACCTGATACGATACTTTTATGGATTCATCATAAGATAAATTCTTTCCTGTCTCAATGACATACTTATTTTCTCCTGCAGTGATCGTGCACTGTCTGGTAATATCTGACCCATCTGGTGCATAAATTTTAATACTGTTCTTGATCACCTTAGCTCCATTTCTTGAAAGCTGATCTTCGATCACAATGTTTTTTGCGATCGCATCTTTGATCGTCTGCGTAACAACCAGCTGATACTCGCAGATATCACCAACTTTATATGTTGTTTTATCAACCTTCTTGGTGATCATCAATGCTGGCTGTACAGCTTCCATTACTACCACTTGATCATCTCTGACTTTATCCGCATCATCACTATAGCTTTCCGCAATGTTTTTGATATCTCCTGTGATCATCTTCTTAAATGCTGTCTGATATATTACCAGAAGTTCATCTTTGTCACTGACATCTTTTCTTGTGATGATCTTAAATTTTCTAAGATTCTCATCTATTATGATCTCACATTGCTTGGTGATATCTTCCCCATTGTATTTTACACGGATCTGTGAAATCTCCATTCCTTCTTGTTCAAAATGATCTTCTACGACTACCTGATGTGCTGTCATATTCTCATTTCTCTGTGTCACACGGATCTTGTATTCTCCGCTTTGTCCTTCTTTGTAAGACTTATGCGCAGTACTTTTTTCAATCTTTAACACAGGTGGTTTTACAACGACTGTATTTTCATCCTGATCATCTTCTGTATTATCACTTCCTGCAACTGCTGTATTCTTCACGGCTCCTTCAATCCTCTTTTCAAATACAACCTGATAAGCTACCGTCATCACATCATTTTCACCAAGATCTTTTCCTGTTTCAATCGTAAACTGATGGTCTTTCGCATCAATCTTGCAATCCGATGTGATATCTTTTTCATTAAGTTTTACTTCTATCTTCTGAACCTTCATACCTTCTTTTTCGAACTCATCCACGACTTTTACATTCTGTGCTGTCATGCCTTCTTTTCCTTGTGTGATATGAAGTTTATAATATCCAGTTTCTCCTACTGCATAAACCTTTTTATCCGATTGTTTTGTGATTTGCAGTTTTGGTGCTTTCACCTTGATCGTCTCATCTGCCATCCCGCTTCCTGACGGAATTTCTTTATCTTCCCGGATCAAATCTCCATTACTGTTTTTTGTCGCAGCAGCGTACATAATATTCTTTACTTCCTGTCCTTCGAGTCCATCTTCTTCAATCACTGCCTGATAAGTGATCTCTATCTTATCCGTCATGCGAAGATTTTCATAAGATCCTGTTTTCTTTCCTTCTTCCGAACCCATTGCTGGAATCGTACCATTTTTCAGTGCAAGTGGTGTTATGATCTCATAACTTCTTCCACTGGGATCAAATGTGATCTTACACTCAGATGCAATGTTTTTCCCACCAGATATAACCGCTACGGTTCCTGGTATGATCTTGATCCCTTCTGCCTGAAGTTCATCCTGAATCTCCAAATTTCTCATAAAAGTTCCCGGATTTGGATTGGTGATCACTGCCTGATAAGTTACATGATCTCCTTTTTTATAAATGCTGTACTGGAGCTGATTTTATCACATTATTTTTTCGGCGAGTTGATATACACCTGCCTTGATGCCCCTTGTTTCTGGAATTCCTGCTGCCCATGCAGATGCAGTATTATCGATCACTTTTCCATTTGTAAGGACCCCACTTTTTACTGTATATGTAATCTCGATCGTCTGTCCATATGGAAGGGCATAATCACCTTTTGACTTCAAAATAAATCCATTATTTTCTGTCTGTAATATGTAATCCTTCTTATCAAGACCATTGATTTTTATATCCTGTAACTTCATATCCATCACACTTGCAAAGGATGTATCCTGAATCGTAAAATAAGCTGTCTTTGCTTTTTCGTTTTGATTTTTCACTGTTACCTTATAGGTGATCTCATCTTTTGCCTGATATTCATATTGTTTTGTCTCTTTCCTGATCAAAAGACCCGGCGTATCTACATTTTCTTTTGGCAGCTCGATATCTACACGAACCTCATTGGTCATTTCTATCTTATCATTAATGATCGTTTTCGCTGTAATTTTTTTCTGTGATCATCGTTTCCTTTGTATTATAATGCCCATGTTCTTTCCATATCTTACGCAATTGATCTAACTGTTCTTTGGATGCATTCTCCGGAATATTCATCTTTACTTTGATCTTTAATTTATAAACAGATTTTTTTATAAAATTCGGCATCTTTCGGATTCTTAAGTTCTGCTCTTACAAGATTGCCGTTTTGTGAAATATCAAACTGACTGCTTACATCCTCATCATCTCCGTAAACCTTGATATCCAGAATCTTTAAACAGGATTCGATCTGATCTTCAAATGCAAACTTATCAAAATAATGTGCCTTTGGAATTTCTCCCGCAATTACCTGACTGACTTCATAATCCCAAGATTTTGCCAGATCTTGCACTCTTAGATGTTCCGTCTTGGTCCCATCTTCTCCGATCACCTCTTTGGTTGGGTCAACTGGGTCAAAGCGGATCATATTCTGTCCATATCCTACATATTGCTCCTCTTTTGTTGGTGCTTTTTCAAGACTCCTTCCGAATGTATATTCAAAAGAATCTGATGCAAATGTAAATCCTACACAAGTAAAATCTTCACTACTGTAATTATCTGGAAAATCCGCATAATAAATACTAGTTTCCCCTGATCTTTTACAACTTAATTTTGTATTCTTTGATACATATTCTCCGTGAATCTTGTTTGCTTTGATCCCAATATACTGATATGTATCAATATCCTTTAACGTCATATTACTTTTGATCGTTACTGGTGTATTCGTTCCTGCTTTATAAAAATCACTTTTTAATGTCATCTCTTCGATTCCAACATAAGCACATCCATTGATGCCGCTTCCAATCGCCACATAACCGTCTTGATTCTTATACTTTTCGATCCCAGTAACCGTCATGACCAAATCTAATTTTTCCCAATGGCCATTACTTCCATCGGCTTTGCATTGATAGATCTCCATATTTGTTTTTCGGATCTTAATATTCCCTGCGGTATTTTGTGAAGTCTGAAACCATGTATACTTTTTAAGAAAATCCGGTATCTCGATCTCTGGTAATTTTGCTGCTTTCTTTCCTGCTTCTATGATCGTCTTCGTCTGATCTGTTGCATGCATCTTAAAACCGTAGGATGCATCCACTGAAAGTGCTTTTTCATCGTCAAATGATGAGAAAATATGTTTCTCATCTGCCCAACTGCTTGTGATCTTCCCCGCATTCTCAGTATTTAACTGTGCTTTCACCTTTCGCTGTCCAAACACAGATAAGATTACGGATGCCGTAAAAACTCCGATCATCCCAAGGCACATGAACCATTGTCTCTTTTTCTTCATAATGTACTCTCCTCCTTGTCATATCTTTATATTTCCCTCATTCTCCAACAGACAAAATGTCTCATAGCCTCCCGGCTCCCCTCATTCTTATGACAGGCTGCACTCACCTCCATGACCATGCAGAAGTCTCATTATCATATCCTTGTTCGCTCCCTGTGCTCTTCGTGGTATCATAAAAGAACCTCAATCCTATTGTTCATGGCATAAAATTCATTGCCCGCAGATCATGGCGGAATATGTCCTCCCGGACTGTGCCGGAAAATGGTCTTATTCAATTGTCAGTTTCCCTTGGATTCATCATCATATGTCGTGAATGGATTTGTCAGATCTGATCGATCTCATCTTAGATTTATCTTGTTGATATGTTTTTAGAATTATCTGATATTGTATTCTCTTCCATTTATTCCCTATCTTGGTTTATCATAACATTTCCGCATAAAAAATGCACCATTTCTCATTCGGTTGCTTTTTGATGATTTCTATTATGTATTCCAAGAATCTTCTTCACTTCGTCTTCCATTGCTGCTGTCTCACATACCGTATCATGAAGAACTGGTGCGGTTCTGATCTCTTCGATTGCTTTTGGAATTGCTGTCTTAGATACTTTGTTAAGTTCATCAACTAATTCAAAGTCATCTTCTGCATCGTATGCTGGATCGATCGCATCCATAACACTTCTTGTGAATTTGTATGGACTTGCTGTAGAAGCGATCACTGTTGGAGTCTTGTCATCTCCTGTCGCTGCTTTGTATTTGTCATATGCAACTGCTGCGACTGCTGTATGTGTATCCATCACATATCCTTCTTTGTCATAGACTTCTTTGATCTTCACTGCTGTTTCTTCTTCACTTCCGAAAGCTCCAAAGAACTCAGATAATTCTGCTTTCATGGCATCTGTGATCACATATTTACCGTCTTTTGTCAATGCTGCCATAAATTTGGCACACTGTTTTGCATCATTTCCTGCGATTCTATAGATCATACGCTCTAAGTTACTTGAGATCAGAATATCCATAGATGGAGATGTTGTAACATAGAATTCTCTGTTACGATCGTATTTTCCTGTCTCAAAGAAATCAAATAATACTTTATTCTTATTAGATGCGCAGACAAATTTGCCGATTGGAATACCCATCTGTTTTGCATAATAAGAAGCTAGAATATTACCAAAGTTTCCTGTTGGAACGACTACATTCATAGGTTCCCCGGCCTTTAATGCACCCTGTTTTAATAAATCAGCATAAGCCTTTACATAATATACAACCTGTGGCACTAAACGTCCGATGTTGATTGAGTTTGCAGATGAGAACTGGAATCCGTTGTCATTCATCACTTTCGCTAACTCTTTGTTAGAGAACATCTTCTTAACACCTGTCTGAGCATCATCAAAGTTTCCTTTGATTCCGATCACGTATGTATTGTCACCCTTCTGTGTTACCATCTGTTTTTCCTGAATTGGGCTGACTCCAGACTTTGGATAGAATACGATGATCTTTGTTCCCGGTACATCTGCAAATCCTGCTAAAGCCGCTTTTCCTGTGTCTCCGGATGTTGCTGTTAAGATCACGATCTCATTCTTTACATTATTCTTTCTTGCTGATGTTACAAGTAAATGTGGCAGAATAGATAATGCCATATCTTTAAATGCGATGGTTGCTCCATGGAATAATTCCAGATAATATGCTCCATCTACTTTCTTTGTCACTGCGATCTCTTCTGTATCAAATTTGCTGTCATATGCATTATTAATGCATGTCTTTAATTCTTCTTCTGTAAAATCTGTAAGGAATTCTTTCATGACTGCATAAGCAATTTCCTGATAGGACATCTGTGTCAGATCTTCCAACGATACATTTAATTTTGGAATGCTGTCTGGTACAAATAATCCTCCATCGCTTGTTAATCCTTTTAAAATAGCTTCAGAGGCGGTTGCTGTTTCTTCACTATTTCTTGTACTGTGGTATACTAAATTCATATTTCCCTACCTTTTCTTCTATTAAATATACGTGTTTCTGTTGGTTTTTGATTATATCATATGTTGTTCCTGTCTACAACTGATTTTCATGAACTATATCTTATACAATTACAAATGTCAGCATGAGACGGACACCACTGATCAATGCTTTTTCATCAAAATCAAACTTTCCATGATGGTTTGCAGGGTGGTCGCCGCCACCGATAAATGCAAAACATCCATCCATTTCTTCCAGATAATTTGCAAAATCTTCTCCTAACATCATTGCTTCAACATGGGTAAACTCTGACGGATCAAAGACTTCCCCTGCTTTCTCCATGACATCTTCTACAACACCTGGATCATTGATCAGTGCCCCATGGCTTGATTGTTGAAAATCAACCGAAACATCTACTCCATACATCTGTTCATGGGCTTTCGCGATCTCTTTGACTCTGCTCTCGATCATCTCCTGAGCTTGTCTGGAAAATGTTCTTGCAGTCCCTTCGATCTTTGCTTCCCCTGCGATCACATTTCTCGCTGTCCCGGCTTCGACCTTTCCGATCGTTAAAACTGCTGGATCTAATGGATTTAAATTCCTGCTGATGATGCTCTGAAAATTCATAACCATGGAAGATACTGCCACTGCAGTATCAATCCCTTCATGTGGTTTCCCTGCATGTCCTGATCTTCCGTATAAATGAACTGCCAGCCAGTTTGTCGCTGCCATTCTTGGGCCTGCTTCCAGTGAAATCTTGCCAGACGGTATACCGTTAAAAATATGAACTCCATAAATGCGTTTCACACTGTCCAAAACTCCTGTCTTCAACATGAATCTGGCTCCTTCTGCGGTTTCTTCCGCAGGCTGAAATACAAGATATACTCTGCGGTCAAGTTCTGATTCATGTTTCTTCAATATCTTTGCTGTTGCAAGTAAGATTGCTGTGTGTCCATCATGTCCACATGCATGCATACATCCGTGATTCAAAGATGCAAAATCAAGTCCTGTCTCTTCCTGTACTTCCAGTGCGTCCATGTCTGCCCTTAATGCGATCGTTTCTTTCTTGCCATTGCCAACAACTGCAATGATTCCTGATGGATCAAAAATCTTATAAGAAATCTCCCATTCTTCCAGATGTTCTCTAATATATTCCATCGTCATCGTTTCATGAAATGCTATCTCAGGACAACGGTGCAGTGCTCTTCGAAATTCGACCACTTCTTCCTGTATCGCATATGCTTCTTCATTTATATCCATATTGATTCCTTTCTTTGTTTCCTTACCTTCCTGTGATCTTCATGATCAAAGCTACGATCACACCGATAATGATCACGGGTCCTAACACAACCATCATTGCACTAAATATATGAAATAGTAAATAAATGATAAAAATAAATATGATCACTGACAGTAGACATCCAAGTTTGAACTTTGTAGAATTCATCGTAAAAATATGTGTGTTACCACCAAACATATCTTCTGGTGTTCCTTCATCCTGTTCCTCTTCGTAATACTCTGTCTGTACATAGTCATCATCCTCACCTTTGGCATCAATGATCGATCTGGCGATCAGTCTCGGACTTCCTAATTCATTCAATACATCCTGTTCGTTCTTTCCATTTCGGATCTGCTCATTGATATAATCCTCATAATAATTCATGTTCTCCTGAATCACTGCTTGTGATACCATTCCCTCTAAGGAAGATCTTAACTCCTCCATAAATTGTCTTTTTGTCATATATCATTCTCCATCTTTATTGTAGAAAATCTCTGATTCCTTTAATACATGGCAGACACCATCTTCAATCTGGATCGTTGTCACACCACAGTTTTCCTGTCTTGGCGCATGCCAGTATTCCTTAATCTCTCTCTGATAAATATATGTAAGTAAGCTGTGGATCCATGCTCCATGAGAAAATACTGCTATATGTTGATATTTTTTCTCATTTGGCAAGATCATATCATTGAAAAAATCAGATGATCTTGCGATCACCTCTTCGTGTGTCTCACATCCTTCAATTTTTTTAAATTCTTCTGGCGCATCAAAGAATTTGAGAAATGGATCCTGTCTTTCTCTCAATTCCTTTAACGTTGCACCCTCAAACGATCCAAAACACGCTTCTTGAACCCGTTCATCTTCATATAGCGGAATATTCCTGCCTCCAAGAATGATCTCTGCTGTTTCCTTCGCACGTTTCAACGGACTGGTATATGCGATATCAAATGGAATATGTCTAAGACCTTCTCGCGTAATAAATGCCAATTCTCTTCCATATTCATTCAATTCGATGTCTGAACTTCCCTGAATCTTAAATTCCTTGTTCCAATCTGTTTCTCCATGTCTGATCAAATATAATTTCAAACCAAGCACCTCCAATTTACCAATAGCATACCTTATTTTTTAAATCGAGTCCAGTCTTTCTTCCTTGTGCAATTTTTTGTAAAAATGTGAAAAAACTATGGAATTTTTAACGAACTTTGCTATACTAAAGATATACATATAAACTAAAATTTTAGGAGAGAAAATTATGAACATTCATGTTGGAGACGAAATCGAATTAACAGAAGAAGTAGTTCCAGAAAACACTGCTGAGAAATGGGGAAGCGGAAGCCTTCCTGTTTATGCCACACCTGCCATGATCTCTTTGATCGAGCAGTCTGCAGTTGATCTACTAGCTGGAAAACTTGATGAAGGACAGACTACTGTTGGAACAAATTTAAACATTGCGCATGTTTCCGCAACACCAGTTGGTGGAACGATTAAATGTCATTGTTCCTTAACAGAGATCGACCGCAAACGTCTGGTATTCCATGTAGAAGTAACTGATAACAAAGGACGTGTTGGAATCGGTACTCACGAAAGATTCATCGTTGCCAGTGAACCTTTTATGGAAAAAGCAGCTAAAAAATTAGAAGATTAATTTTTAACTCTGTGTACGCAAAAGGTGCCGGAATTCTTATTCCGACACCTTTTTCTTATCTTCTTATCTATTTGTTCCCTTTAAGATTGGGGAAATCTTCTTGTAGATAAAGAATGTGATCACAACACTGCACATTCCTTTGATAAATGTAAATGGCATATTAAACCAGATCAATGCATCCCATAATGTCTTTACATTCTTGTTGATCGCCTGATATGCTCCAAGAATTGCCTGCATTGGCATGAAGTTTGTGTATACTGGATATACAACAAAGTAGTTTGAAAATACACTGACTACTGACATCAGGACTGCTCCTGCTAATGCTCCGATCATTGCACTCTTCTGTGTTTTCTTTCTCTTATAAATAAGTCCTGCTGGTAATACAAAGCATACACCTAAGATAAAGTTAGATAGTTCTCCGACTCCACCTGTCTGTGTATGAAGAAGGTTGATCGCATTCTTGATAAAACATACTGCAATTCCAGATACCGGTCCCATCGCATATGCTGCCAGTAATGCTGGAAGTTCGGAAAAGTCAAACTTGATAAATGGTGGTATCAACATTGGAATTGGAAATTCCAAAAACATCAGCACAGTTGCTAATGCTCCTAACATACCTGTCACTGCGATCGTTCTGATATTGAACTTCGTTCTCTTCATTGTCATTGTGTCTCCTGCCATGATAATTCTCCCTTTCTGATTTAAAATCTTAGATTTATAGGTTCTCCCTATAAATTAAAAAATCCTGTCCATTTATCTACATAAACGACAGGGCTTCCGACTTGATCACATATCTTCTATCTGCATAACATCTTAAGATATGTCATCCAACTACTTCTTTCATCCAGACTATACTGTTGGTTCAGGATTCTAACCTGATCGGCCAAACGCTCGCGGACTTGCCTCTCTTGGAGTATCACCGCCAGTCGAGAATTGATACTTTCGTATCTCACTCTGCCCTGAAGTTGGAGAATCAATCTTCTCTACTTCAATATTCAATTACCAGAAAATGAAAGTGTTTCCTGTTTATAAATTTTATTATAATAACTCCTGTCTGTTTTGTAAAGTCCCATTTCACATTTCCTTATCTTTACACAAAGATTATTATTTGTTAAAATATACACAAGCAAATTTGCTTTATTGTATGAATTGTTAAGGAGAAAACAACTATGGGAATGCACAAAATCGCTAAAATGCCTTCTCCAGAGGAACTAAAAGAAGAGATGCCTCTGAGTGAAGAAGCAAAACAAATCAAAGCTGCAAGAGACAAAGAAATCCGTGATGTATTCACAGGCGCATCTGATAAATTCTTAGTTATCATCGGGCCATGTTCTGCAGATAATGAAACTGCTGTTATGGATTATCTCGGACGTTTGGCAAGAGTTCAGAAAGATCTTGCTGATAAGTTACTGATCATCCCTCGTATTTATACAAACAAACCTCGTACCACAGGTGACGGATACAAAGGTATGGTTCATCAGCCAGACCCTGAGAAAGCACCAGATATGGCTAGTGGACTTCGTTCTGTCCGCAAACTTCATATGGAAGCATTAGAAGAATTCCATATGCCTGCTGCAGACGAAATGCTTTATCCAGGAAACTGGCCATATATGGAAGATCTTTTATCTTATGTTGCCGTTGGAGCTCGTTCTGTAGAGAACCAGCAGCATCGTTTAACAGTTAGTGGATTTGATATTCCTGCCGGAATGAAGAACCCAACTGGTGGTGACTTAACTGTTATGATGAACTCTATCACAGCTGGACAGCACCAGCATGATTTCATTGCAAATGGATATGAAGTCAAGACAGATGGTAACCCTCTGACACATGCCATCTTACGTGGATCTGTCAACCGTCATGGAAACAATATTCCAAACTACCATTATGAAGATCTGACTCGTGTTGCTTATATGTACGAGAAATTCCAGTTAAAGAACCCTGCTGTTATCGTTGATGCAAACCACTCTAACTCTGGGAAACAATGGGATCAGCAGCCTCGTATCGTACAGGAAGTTCTTCACAGCAGAAGTTTCTTACCTGAGATCAAATCTCTTGTTAAGGGTATCATGATCGAAAGTTATATCGAAGATGGCAACCAGTCCATCGGTAACGGTGTATATGGACAGTCTATCACTGATCCTTGTCTTGGATGGGACAAATCTGCTGCTCTGCTTTACCGCATGGCAGATTATATATAGGAACGTATAAGATCCTAGATATATCACTTCCAAAGGTTCAGGATTCCTGACATGATCGACGGATTGATGAAACTTTCCAGGATGCATCCCAGTATTATAAATGTTATTTCAAACCAAATACTGAAACGAAATAAGAAGGAATGTCTCTGTTCATAGAGCATTTCTTCTTTTTTTTGGGCATAAAAGTTTCGCTTGATCAGCAGCAGCAAGGTGATCACATAACAGATAAAATGTGGAAATAAACTCATAAATACAAGAACCAGTCCTTTGATGCCCATTTGCACGATCTGCAAAGATAACATGGATCCAAAGAAAAATGCCATACAAAATGCAAAACTGTATTAAAAAAATCCAAGGTTGCAAAAGATATGCCCCCAGATAAATAAATGCATATTGTTTTTCCCCCTTTTAAACAAAATATCAAAAAAAACAGACTGATACTTGCTTTATATAGATCCGTATTATTTAAAACCAGTGATCTTACGGTACCTCCATATGCGAGATAATCCTGGTATACAAAATTTGTAAATACACTCCCAAAGATTAACCCAATGATGATCCATAATCCTGAAAAGAATTTCTCTTTTTCCACAATTTTTTCCTCCTGTCATATCTTATGCAGTGCCTGTCTTTTATATTCTGTTTTCCTGATCTTGTCTTTTATTTCTCCATGTTCAGATATCCAAGAACTCCTGAAATTGTTTTTGCATCAATGATCTTTCCAGAAAAGATCATATCTTTGATCTCATCAATTGTATATTCTTCTACATCGATAAATTCATCCTCATCCAAATGCTGTTTAGACAGCTTTAGATCAGTTGCAACATAAATCGGAATCTTTTCATCACAGAAACCGATGGCTGTGATCACGGTCATTAGGTGGGTCATTTTTCCAGCAATAAAACCTGTTTCTTCTTCAATCTCTCTTGTGACACACTCCAGAGGTGTTTCCCCGGGTTCAATTCCACCTGCCGGGATTTCCAGTGTTTCCTGATCAAGGGCATTACGGTATTGTCTTACAAGTAAGATCGTTCCTTTGTCTGTAACAGGAACAACAGCTGCTGCCCCTTTATGTTTGACCAGATCCCATGTGACAACTTTGCCGCTTGGAAGTTTTACAATATCCTCATAAAATCCAACAACTTTTCCCTGATGTATCAGATGTTGTTCTAGTTTCTCGTATCCTTTCATAAAAAATCTCCTTTATTTATACTTTTGACACTCACGTTATAAATTGGAAAAAGCGATAGATTTCTCTATCGCTTCTTGTTATTTCGCATAGTCAACAACTCGTGACTCTCTGATCACATTGACCTTGATCTGTCCTGGATAATCCAGATTCTCTTCGATCTGGTTTGAGATATCTCTCGCCAGTAAGATCATATCATCGTCACTGATTTGTTCAGGAACTACCATAACTCGAATTTCTCGACCTGCCTGAATTGCAAAAGTTTTATCAACACCCTGGAAGGAGTCTGCGATCTCTTCCAACTGTTTTAATCTTGTTGTATAACTTTCCAGTGTCTCGCTTCTTGCACCTGGACGTGCTGCTGAGATTGCATCAGCTGCCTGTACCAGACATGCGATCAATGATTCTGGCTCTTCATCCCCATGATGAGATGCCACTGCATTGATGACAATTGGATTCTCCTTATACTTCTTACACAGATTCACACCAAGTTCTACGTGAGAACCTTCTACTTCGTGGTCGATGGATTTACCAATGTCATGAAGCAGACCTGCTCTCTTGGCCATTCTCACATCGACACCGATCTCTGCTGCTAAAAGTCCGGATAACTGAGCAACTTCCATGGAATGCTTTAACGCATTCTGTCCATAGCTTGTACGGAACTTCATTCTTCCAAGAAGTCTGACAAGTTCTGGATGGATTCCATGAACCCCAAGTTCTAATGTTGCTGCTTCCCCTTCTTCGCGCATCATAGTTTCGACTTCTTTTGTAGCTTTCTCAACCATCTCCTCGATGCGTGCCGGATGGATTCTTCCATCCACGATCAATTTCTCTAAAGCGATTCTTGCGATCTCGCGTCGAACCGGATTAAAGCTTGACAGTACAACAGCTTCCGGTGTATCATCGATGATCAATTCAACTCCCGTAGCGTTCTCAATGGAACGGATATTACGTCCTTCACGACCGATGATCCTTCCTTTCATCTCATCGTTTGGAAGCTGTACCAGCGAAATCGTTGTCTCTGCCACATGATCAACTGCACACTTCTGAATTGCAGTTACCACATATTCCTTGGCTTTCTTTCGGGCATCTTCTTTCGCTCTTGTCTCCATTTCTTTGACATACATTGCTGTCTCGTGTTTCACATCTTCTTTTACTGCTGATAATAATTGCTCTTTTGCCTGATCAGAGGTCAACCCAGAAATTCTTTCCAGTTCCTGTAGATGTTTTGCCTGCAGTTCCTGCAACTGAGCTTTCTCTGTATCGATGTTCTTTTCTTTGGCTGTTAATGACTGTTCTTTGCGTTCCAGCACGGTTGCTTTCTTCTCGACAGTCTCTTCCTTAGAAAGAACTCTCTGCTCATACTTCTGCAGTTCTGCCCTGCGTTCTTTTGTCTCTTTTTCGAAGTCATGTCTCGCTTTTATAATTTCTTCTTTTAATTTTAGTATTTTTCTTAAAAAATCCATCTTCCTCCAGATCACTTTTTAAGATATAATCATCAATTCCTAACCGGATTGCCTGTTTTACATAATCAAAATTTTTATATGCTGAAAGGAACAGAATATGTGTATTTCCACCATATTCGCGAATTGCATCCCCTAATTCCAATCCATTTAATCCAGGCATCTTTACATCTGATATCACCAGATCCGGTCTGTGTGTCTTGTAAATTGCAAGTGCCTGTTCTGGATTTGTCGTTACCCCGATCAATTCAAATCCATGATACTCCCAATCAATAATATGCTCCAAATACTCCAGTGCCAGCTTTTCATCATCCACTAACAATACTTTTATCATATTTTCTTCCTCCCATTATGCCTTGTCAAATGCTGTCTATTCCGATTATACAGCGACACCCGGAGTATCGCAAGCTGACAGGATGCGTATACTCCGGGTGTCATTTAAATTATTTTTTATTGTGCGTTTGTTCTCACAAGCTCTTTTTTCAGCTTTCGTTCACTGATAAAGTTCATTACTCTCTGGTTGTTGTAAGTAAAGATCATAATAACCAGAAGGAAGATTCCAGATGCTGTATCCTGCAGCGAAGCTGAAAGTCCCATGCTGAGAAGTCCTGTCGTCAGCATATTTAAAATAAAGTTTCCGATAAAGATTCCGATTACCAGATTACAATACTGTTCAAGTGCCAGTCCAACATAAATTCCAAGCATGCAGTTGAAAATAATATTCGTACTTGACATGTACATCGGCGTATCAATTGATCCCTGTATAGAAATCTTCAAAAGTGCCGCAACTCCAAGGAATAATGATGAAACTACATAGCAGAGGAATGCTGTTTTCTTGGTATTGACACCTGAATTTTTTGCAATTCTCTGTGAACTTGCACATGCTCTTACATTATATCCAAACTTTGTATAGTTGAAAATGATGTAGAACAGTACAAACATGATCGCAAAAATAATCAAACAATACGGAAATCTTCCAAGTGTTGTAATTTCTCCGTTAATAGCTGTTACCCATGAAATACTTGCCAGGTTGGATAATGTCTCATATACCATGCAAACACCAAGTGCTGTAACAATTGCCGGAACTCTCAGTAACATATACATAACACCTGAGATTGTTCCAAGTACAATGCCCGCTCCAACCACAATCAATGCAAATGGTATCAATCCGATTCCGTAAAGATATACCATTTTTGCTCCGAACATTGCCGAGAGCATTACAACCGCACCTGCACTAAGATCCATTCTGTTACACAACATGTTCGAACACATTGCGAATGAAATTAGCGTAGGGGCCAGCGTTTGCTTCAGGTTCATAATAAGACTCGCCGGTTTTCCAAATGCTCCGCCGGAGCATATGAAAAACAGAAGATATACAAATACCGGGAGCATAACGACTTTGCATACATTTTTAACTGTATCTGATTTCGTTTTCATACGCCTTCCCTTTCCATATCCGTTAAAGTAGTAATTTATTTTCCATGTCTTGCAATTGTATCTTCAATACTGTAGTTCTTGCCCATTTCAAGCAGCTCATCAGAAGATGCATTTTTATTTTTTGATTTAATCAGCTGATCAACTTCATCTGTTGTCCATGCATATACACCATCATTATGAAGGTATGTCATGTAATCAGAGAATTCCTGACCAGATTTACATACAATAAAGTTAACCGGTACTTCTACTTTGTCAAGAGCATTTCCTTCCAGTGCATTGTAGATAAGTACGAACGGGAATACTGCATCAGCATACTGTCCACCGATTGCACATACTGTTTCACCATTGTCAAGGCTTCCCTGACAATTTTCTGAAAGGTCACAGAATGCGATCTTAACCTGACCTTCACGTCCTGCTGATTTGATTGGTTCTGAGCAGTATTCAATACCAAGAAGTGTAATTGCAATACCATCGATAGAATCATCTGCTGCAAGGAAATCTTCTACTGCTTTTGTGAATTCAAGGCCTCTGTATTCACCAGCTTTTTAACTTCCGGATGATCTTCAAATGCTTTCATCATACCTTCCCATCTTCTGTCATGGCAGGTAATTCCAGGTTCATAGCCAATTGCTGCAATGTTCTTGCATCCTGAATCAATAAGGCTTGTTACAATTTCATATCCTGCATCGTAATCTGCTTCATAAGATCCACCAACAAAGTAATCACTCTTGTAAACCTGATCTTTGATGCTTTCATCAATCTGTGACCAGCCTACACCAAGATAAACTTCATTTTCTTCACAAATTTTTAATCCCTGAAGGACTGCTGTTCCTGAGAAGTTTGTTGTGATAATACCATCAACACCCTGTGCACAGAGGTTTTCAATTGCAGAAAGATATGTTTCATCTGCAAAGTTTTCAATAATGTAATAGTTAAATTTTACACCATATGCTTTTCCAAGATAATCTGTGTATGCTTTGTATTTTGCGCAAAGGAAATCTGTTGTTGTATGGATAACTACACCAATTGTGTATTTACCATCCGGATCTCCACAAATTTCATCCTGACCTGATTTGTTTCCCCAGACTTCCTCTGTCTTTGCATCTTTTGTCTCTTTTGAACTGCTGTCTGATTTCTTGCTTCCTGAAGAACCACCACAACCGATTACAGAGAATACCATCATAACTGCTAATAAAACAGCTACTGCTCGTTTAATTCTTTTCATTTCTTTTCCTCCTCTTTTCTCCTTGTTTCATCTGTTACTCCAGTACACCATCTTTGTTCTTTACATATGTAAGGAATACTAACAGTAACAGTACCAGTCCCTGAATTCCTTCAACCACACGTTCGTTAACACCCAGGATAATCAATCCATTTCTCAAAAGGATAACAGAAAAGCTTCCGACCACAGCTCCGATCATTTTTACTTTAGAACCTCCGGACAATGGCACACCTCCAAGTACCAATGCTGTGACAACGTTCATTTCCATTCCCTGACCAGTTGAAGTACTTACACTTCCGGCTCTTGCCATAAGGATAAATCCTGCAATACCTACCGTGATACCACTGATAATGTAAGCGATCATTCTGGTTCTATTAACGTTTACGCCTGCCTGCTTTGCAGCGGCTGGATTTCCTCCAATTGCTTTATTATCTTTTCCAATTGCTGTTTTTTCAAATAAGATATAGCAGATAATAAAGACGCCTAACAGCATTCCCAGCTTAAATTTCTGATTATCAAATTCAAAAAGTTCAACCGGAATACTATATTTCTGTGATGCACATACCGTATTTAAGATTCCACGACACATGTACATGATGCATAGTGATGTGATAAATGGCGAAACCTGCAAATATACGGAAACAACTCCGTTCAATACGAACCATACCAGTGCTGCAAGAATGTTTGTAATAAATACTACTCCTGCCGGTACTCCTGTGTTCGCAACTAAAATCGCAACTAAAACGCTGAAACCGATAACACCACCGTATGACAAATCCATTCCGCCATGTGAGTATACGAAAATTGCACCAAATGCCATAATCGCTATATATACGGTCTGATTCAGAATACTGTTAATATTACCTTTTGTCAGCAGTTTCCCTTCTCCTCCGACCTGAAATATGATAATCATTAAAATGATTCCAAGGAAAGGAATTATTTTCTGAAGAATTTCTTTTGCCTTAGCTTTCTCTTTCACTTTTATCCCTCCTAAACCATCTTCTTGATTAATACAGATTCATTTAACTCTTCTGACCTGGTAAATGAATCTTGTATCTGACCATCTTTCATAATCAGAATACGATCACTCATTCCAATCAGTTCCGGAAGTTCTTCTGAAATCATCAAAATAGATTTTCCTTCTTTTTTCAGGCGGTACATCAGCTGATACATAAATGCCTTTACACCAATATCAATTCCTCGTGTCGGGCAGTCCAGGATATAAATTTCTGACTCATTACCAAGCCATTTTCCAAATACAACTTTCTGTTTATTACCACCACTTAAATCACCTACGTTTTGTCCAATCTCTCTGCATTTAATGCTCATATCTTTTACCTGTTTATCGGTAAATTTCTTTTCAGCACCTTTGGTAATTACACCACCTTTTGCGATCATTGACAAGGATGGTAAAACGGTATTTTCCATGATACTTGCTGATAAGATCAGTGCTTCCTGGTCTCGGTTCTTGGATACATATCCAATCTTGTTCTTGATTGCCTGTTTTTCTGATGTAATCTTTTTTCCATTTCCAAGTTTTACTTCACCATACAACGGTTTAACATTTCCAAACAACGCTTTTCCAAGTTCATGCATTCCGCAATCTGTTAACCCACCTATTCCAAGGATTTCTCCTTTATGAAGTTCCAGTGAGACACCTTTAAGGCTATCTCCTACATACAGTTTTTCTGCTGAAAGCACAACCTCTTTCCCATAGCTTCCATCGTAATCACTTCGATAATAATCTCCGGTAAGTTTACGTCCTACCATCAACTCTTTTATCTTTTCCTCTTCAAACTCAGATTTTTCAAGTTCAGCAACAAACACACCGTCTCGCAAAACAATCAGCTTGCTGCAAACCTCCATCAGTTCTTCCAGGTCATGGGAAATAAACAGTACTGTCTTATTTTCCTTCTTCATGTTCTTAATAACCTGGTAAATGATATCCCTTCCTCGTTGAGACAAGGCAGTTGTTGTTTCGTCAACGATGAAAATCCTTGGATTCGTATACAGTGCTCTTACAACTTCAATCAGTTTTCTTTCTTCCAGACTGTATTTTATGATCGGATCTTCCGGATGAATATTGTCAATTCCGATTTTTTCAAGTGCCTTTCTTGCTTCCTGATACATCTTCTTTCTGTCAACAACACCATGTTTTGTAAACAACTGCTCTTTTCCGATAAAAAGATTATCTGCTACTTTAATTCCCGGAAGTGTTCCCATTTCCTGGGCAATCATACTGATTCCATGATTCTGTGCATCCAGTGTGTCTGCTGGTTTATATGGTTTTCCGTCCAGAGTAAGCTCTCCTTCAGATTGCGGATAAACTCCGGAAATAATAGAGGAAAGAGTTGACTTTCCGGAACCATTTTCTCCGATCAGACCAATAACTTCTCCTTCATCAATGGTTACAGAAACGTCTTTCAATGCCTGAGTAAGTCCAAAGTTTTTTGAAATATGTTTTGCTTCCAAAATCACGCTCATTTCGTTGCCACCTCCCTCTTTCCTTCTTCTTTTATTATCCTAAAACAATTACATTCCATGACATTTTTGGTAATACCACAGAATTTGCAGCTGTTACCTCTTTCTCTTCCATTTCAACTGCATCCGGATGTTCAATTGTGTTCATTACAGAATAGTCATTTCCGGCAAGTACCAGATGTTTCTTTACTTTCTTATCTCCATATCCCTGTAAATCAACTTCAAATTCAACGTCCTCTTCCTGATCGCAGTTCAGAACGAAGATTCTTACTTCATCATTTTCCTCATTATAGATAACTGCTGGTTCAACAACATTTAATTCACCTAAATCGCACTGATATTTCGGTGCATCCACAATGGCTTTCTTAACAGTTCCATGTCCATATTTGCTGAGCATATGGAACGGATGATAAATCGCCTGTTTGAAAATTCCGCCTCCCGGAATTGTTGTAATCGGAGCAATCACATTGATAAGCTGTGCCAGGCAGGCAATTTCAACTGTATCTGCATTGTTCAGCAATGAAATTCCAAGTCCTCCAACAACAACTGCGTCCAGCAGACTGTATTTTTCCTGCAGAATCGGTGGCGCGATTTCCCATTTTCCAGCTGATGTCATCTCGAACGTTGTAAGTCCCATTAAATCATCCAGAGAATCCAGTTTGATGTCCTGGAAATTCCACACATTCCATTCATCCAGACAAATCTTTAAATCTTTATCAAAATGATTTTTAGCCTTTACATACTCAATAACTTTTGCGCTGTTTTTAATATGAGAATCCAGCTGTTTATAGGAAGCAAGATAATTTGTTGTACCCTGCCCAGAGTTCATTGTATAGTTATGAGTTGATAAATAATCAACCTGATTATAAAGATCTGTCAGCATTGTTCTGTCCCATTCCATATAGGTTGGTAACATTTCATAACTGCTTCCGCAGGCAACCAGTTTAATAGAAGGATCAACCCATCTCATGATCTTTGCTGCTTCAAGTGCTTTCTTTGTATAATCTTCTGCTGACAAATGTCCTGCCTGCCAGCTTCCTTCCATCTCATTCCCAAGGCACCAATATTTGATATTATATGGTTCTGGATGTCCGTTCTGGGCTCTCAAATCACTCCAATATGTTCCACCCGGATGATTGCAATATTCAACCAGATCGCCGGCATCTTTAATACTTCCTGTTCCAAGGTTGACTGCAATCATCGGTTCAATACCAACTTTTTCTGCCCACTGGCAAAATTTCATCAATACCGAACTGGTTTGTTTCAATACTTGACCATGCATAATCCATACGTTTTGGTCTTTTTTCTTTTGGTCCAATTCCATCATGCCAGTCATAGCATGATACAAAGTTTCCACCTGGATAACGAATTACCGGAACGCCTAATTCTTTTACTAATTCCATGACATCTTTACGATATCCGTCTTCATCTGCATTTGGATGCCCCGGCTCGTAGATTCCTGTATAAATGCTTCGTCCCAGATGTTCTGTAAAAGACGAGTACATTTTGTCATCAATTTTTCCAATGTCGTAATGGATGTCACTAAAGCATTTTGCTTTTTTCATTTCTCGTTCCTCCCTTAAACTTTCATATTCTCCTGTCGTTCATTTCAAACGATTCTTTGTTATGTGAATATTTTAGAATGGTGCCTGTTTTTTCACTATATTCATTTTTTATGTGAATGTATAAAATTTTTTGGTTTTATAAATTTCTTCCAAAAAATGTGTAATTTTTTTAAGTTTGTTAAGTATTCTGCATAATTTCAAACAAAAGTCACAGTCTTTTACATTAAAAAAGTCCCATATGGCAACCCTTTCCGTCACCATACAGGACTTCTCCTTCTTTTCCTTTTATTCAACATTCTTCGTCGCAACAATATCCACACCCGTGTCAGCCACATTTTCAAGGATCACATCCCCAATATGAACCGGAGCCGGGACTTCAATTCCTTTGAGCGCCTTCACACATTCAAAGATCTTGCCCTTTGGGATATCTTCTTTCGTCTTCACCGATACCATATCGATGCTTCCGCCGGACACCCGCACGGTCGAAGTTACGATTCTCGTTGGATTCGTCACTTCTTTTCTTGCGTATACATCACCGCGTTTACAGGTATTTCCCGTGACGCTCACTACTTCTTCCCCATTCATTACAACTGTAAGAGGACAGCCCATCGGACAGCCGATACATGTCAATTTTCTCTCTTCCATCGTCTACGCCTCCTCAATCTTTACTGTGATGGTCTGCAGATCCGGATATTTCAGAAGCTGCTCTTTTGTCAGCTTAATCTCTTCCATCTCACCTGGTGCAACAACCGGACGTTTTCTGTGGATCACTCTCTCATCATCAAAATATGCACTGATATAACAGTTCTTGTAGACACCGCCCACACGGAAACGCACCGTCAGGTTCTCATCCATTCGGTCTACGTTAATCGTTCCCGGAACTGTATAGCGGACACCTTCGACTGGATTCATTTTAATCTCTTTTCCGCCCTGTCTGCGCTCTTCTCCCAGTTTGACGTATTCCGCAGCATTTCTTCCTGCAGTTCCGGCTTCTTCCGATACAAAGTCAACAAGGTCATGCACATGCAGGACATTTCCGCAGGCAAATACGCCTTCGATGTTTGTTTCCAGGCTCTCATTTACCTTTGGTCCTGATGTGACAGGGTTCATATCCACGCCCATGCCTCTTGAAATTTCATTTTCCGGGATCAATCCTACGGAAAGAAGAAGCGTATCACAGCTGTATTCTTCTTCAGTTCCCGGAATTGGTTTTCCGTGACTGTCCACCTGTGCCAGTGTAATTCCTTCCAGCCGCTCTTTCCCTTTGATGTCCACAACGGTATGGCTCAACTTCAGCGGAATATCATAATCATCCAGACACTGTACAATATTTCTCTTAAGCCCTCCGGAATATGGCATCAGCTCTGCAACAACCTTAACCTTTGCGCCTTCAAATGTCATTCGTCGCGCCATGATCAGTCCGATGTCGCCGGAACCAAGGATCACGACCTCCCGCCCCGGCATATAGCCTTCGATATTGACCAGTCTCTGTGCCGTACCTGCCGAGAAAATACCCGCCGGACGATAGCCCGGAATATTAAGTGCACCTCTGGAACGCTCACGGCACCCCATTGCCAGAACAACTGCCTTTGCCTGAATCTCGAAAAGACCTTCCTCCCGGTTCATTGCGGTGACAACCTTCTGTGGGCTGATATCCATAACCATTGTATTCAGCTTGTATTCAATATTCAGTTCTTTCGCCTGATCAATAAAACGTCCTGCATATTCCGGTCCGGTCAGTTCTTCCTTAAATGTATGGAGTCCGAATCCGTTGTGGATACACTGATTCAGGATTCCGCCAAGTTCTTTGTCTCTTTCCAGGATCAGAACACTGTCCACTCCGCTTTTCTTCGCCGAAATTGCAGCCGCAAGTCCTGCCGGTCCTCCTCCAATGATAACAATATCATAAGCTCTCATGATGCAATGCCTCCCTTTTATAACGAATCCTTATTAGTACCTGTGATTATTTTAGAATCTCCACCGGATTTTGTGATCTCGAACATACTCACATGGCGTTCTCTCGCCAGGATCTCCATCGTTCTCGGTGAACAGAATCCTGCCTGACAGCGTCCCATTCCGGCTCTTGTCCTGCGTTTTACCCCGTCCAGAGATTTGGCGCCGAGCGGTCTGTTGATCGCATCCATGATCTCACCCTCTGTAACCATTTCACAGCGGCAGATAATATTTCCGTATTCCGGTTTCTCTTTGATCAGTTCCATTCTTTCTTCCTTGCTGAGTGTATTCGGATCCAGAACGCCTTTTCTTGTTGCGATAAAATCTTCTTTTTCTTCCAGATTCATTTTCTCTTTCAGGATCTGTGCCACCATTTCTCCGATTGCCGGTGCACTGGTAAGACCCGGTGATTCAATGCCTGCACAGTCAATAAATCCTTTTGCATCCTCCACTTCCCCGATCAGAAACTCATGTCCGTCCTCATGTGCACGAAGTCCGGCAAATGAAGTAATCACCTGACGGATCGGAATATTTTTCACATTCATCTCTGCTCTTTCGATCACCTGATCCAGACCTTCTCTTGTTGTATTGGTTCCTTCTTTATCTTCGATATCGATCGCCGTTGGTCCAAGGATCAGATTACCGTGAACCGTCGGTGCAACCAGAATACCTTTTCCATATTTTCCCGGAAGTGCAAAAATCGTCTTGCTCACATGATTTCCCGCACTCTTATCAAGCAGGCAGTAATCTCCTCTTCTAGGGGTAATATGAATCTTCTTCTCACTTACCATATTATGAAGCCTGTCTGCATAGACTCCGGCTGCATTTACCACATACCTTGTCCGGAAAACCCCGTTATTTGTATGGATCTCCCATCCTTCATCTATTGGTTTAAGATCCGTAACTTCCGTATCAAATTTGAACTCCACACCATTTGCATTTGCATTCTCAGCCATTGCAATGTTCAGATTAAACGGACATACAATTCCGGCTGTCGGTGCATAAAGTGCGGCATACGCCTGATCGGAAATATTCGGTTCCATTTCTTTCAATTCCTCACGGTTAAGAATTCTTAACTCCTTAACACCATTTGCAACGCCTCGGTCATACAGTGCCTGAAGATTCGGCATATCCTCTTCATGCAGACATACAACCAGCGAGCCATTTTTCTTAAATGGGAAATCCAGATCCTTTGAAAGCTGTTCCATCATCTGATTTCCCCTGACATTCAGTTTTGCCATCAGCGATCCTTCTGCCGCATCATAACCGGCATGGACAATTGCACTGTTTGCCTTAGAAGTACCACAGCATACATCCTCTTCTTTTTCGATTACACATGCCTTCACTTTATAACGTGACAGCTCTCTTGCTGTTGCTGCACCGGATACTCCAGCTCCGATAATTATTACATCATACATTCCCAGATCACTCCTTAATAACTGTTTTTTCTTCCTGAACTTCCTGCTTATGAAAAAGAGCCTGCCAAGTAAACGCATTTCCCTATGCGGTTATCCTGTCAGGCTCTCTCATCTCATGCCATTACCATTTTCAATTCTGAACTTTTACCACGGAATTGCCCCATACAGTAATACTGCTGCGATTGCTCCGATGATTGGTCCGATAATCGGTACAACCAGACCATATCCGAAGTTTGAATCACCTTTTCCTTTAATTGGAAGTACTGCGTGTGCAAGTCTTGGTCCAAGATCTCTTGCCGGGTTGATCGCATAACCAGTCAGTCCGCCAAGTGACATACCTACTGATACGATAATTCCGAATACAAATAATTTGTCAACGCCTGTGGAAAGTCCTGTCACGTTTCCAATTCCTTTGATCGCAAATACAAGGATAAATGTTCCAACTGCCTCACTGAAAATATTCAGTCCTGTGTTTGCAATCGAAGGTCCTGTACAGAATACACCAAGCTTTGTTCCCGGATCTTCTGTGGCGTCAAACTGTCCTTTAAAAAGTAAATAAACGATACAGCCGCCTACGAATGCTCCTGCGATCTGGGCGATGATATATCCAGGAACCATCGACCATGCAAAACTTCCGTCCACTGCAAGCGCGATCGTAAGTGCCGGATTAAAGGAAGCTCCTGAAGCCTCTCCGAAAATAAATGCCGGAAGCAGAACTGCAAGACCCCAGGCAAATGTAATCTGAACCGCACCGGCACCTTTCATACCGGATTTGTTAAGGTTCACATTTGCTACTACTCCATCTCCAAGAATAATAAGTATCATTGTTCCAAGAAACTCTGCTATATAAGGTAACATAATAAGTCCCCCTTTTCCCTATTCAATGTCCTGTTTTCATTTCCTTTTTACTGTCAAAATCTAATCTTCTTTTGCCATCCGTAAGCATATTTGACAGCCTTATTCCAGCCTTTGATCCGTTTTTCTCTTTCTTCATCTGCAATCTTTGGCTCGAATGTCTTATCAATTGCCCAGTTCTTAATAACATCCTCTTTACTTGCCCAGTATCCAACTGCAAGACCTGCAAGATAAGCAGCTCCCATTGCGGTTGTCTCTACACACTGCGGACGGTTAACCGGTGCATTGATGATGTCAGACTGTGTCTGCATCAGAAAATCATTTGCACTTGCTCCACCGTCAACCTTAAGTGCTGCAAGTTCAATTCCAGAGTCAGCTTTCATTGCTTCCAGAACATCATTTACCTGATAAGCAAGGGATTCCAGAGTTGCGCGGATAATGTGATATTTATTAACGCCACGTGTAATTCCTACGATCGTTCCCCTTGCATACTGATCCCAGTGCGGTGCTCCAAGTCCGGTAAATGCAGGTACTACATAGCATCCGTTTGTATCTTTTACTTTCTTAGCCATGTATTCTGAATCCGGTGCGGAATCAATAATACGAAGTTCATCTCTCAGCCACTGGATTGCAGCTCCTGCCACGAAAATTGAACCTTCCAGTGCGTAATTTACTTTTCCATCCAGTCCCCATGCGATGGTTGTTACCAGTCCGTTCTTTGAGAAGATCGGTTTCTCACCGGTATTCATCAGCATGAAACATCCGGTTCCATATGTATTCTTTGCTTCGCCTGCATTGAAGCATGTCTGTCCAAACAGTGCGGACTGCTGGTCTCCGGCTGCTCCTGCGATTGGAATCGGTCCACCAAGGTAAGAAGGATCTGCTTCTCCATATACACAGCTTGACGGTTTTGGTTCTGGAAGCATGCATTTCGGAATGTTCAGCTCTGCAAGAATCTCATCATCCCATTCAAGTGTATTGATATTGAACAGCATCGTACGGGAAGCGTTTGAATAATCCGTTACATGAACTGCACCTTTTGTCAGTTTCCAGATCAGCCATGTCTCAACTGTACCGAATAATAATTCTCCCTTTTCTGCTCTCTCTCTTGCTCCCGGCACATTGTCAAGAAGCCATTTTACCTTTGTTCCTGAGAAATATGCGTCGATAACAAGTCCTGTTTTTTCTCTGAATTTATCGGTAAGTCCTTTTTCCTTCAGACTGTCACAATACTCAGAAGTTCTGCGGCACTGCCATACGATTGCATGATGGATCGGCTCTCCTGTCTCTTTGTCCCATACGATGGTTGTCTCTCTCTGGTTCGTAATACCGATTGCTGCAATGTCCTCTGCTTCTGCCCCAATCATATTCATTGCTTCAACGGCTACACCAAGCATACTTGCCCAGATCTCATCTGCATCATGTTCAACCCAGCCCGGTTTCGGGAAATACTGTGTGAATTCCCTCTGTGCAACGCTGCACATTTCTCCTTTTTCATTGAACAGGATACATCTGTTACTTGTTGTTCCCGCATCCAGTGCCATTACATACTTAGCCATACTCTTTTTTCCTCCTTTAAAATAAAAATCGTTGCTTTGCATGTTTTATAGTAAAGCGGATATTCTATGCCGCTTCGCTACTTACTCATCCTCAAATACCTGTACTTTGTTTAAATACATTACTCCTGTTACTTTTGTTTTACATTTTCCAGACTTCGTGATTCGTAGATGAAACTGCGATCGCTCCAGCTGAAAGTGCCGCCATCACAGATTCTTTGTCCGAGATCAGACCGCCTGCAATGATCGGCGTCTTTGACATTTTACAGACTTTTCCGATCACCTTCGGCATCACCCCCGGAAGTACTTCGATATAATCAGGCTTCACGGCGTGCTGTTGCTGCCTGATATTCTCATATGCCATCGAATCCAGAAGGAAATATCTTAGGACTGTGAACATCTTAAGTTCCTTCCCCCTTTTAATCAATGCAGCTTTTGTGGAAATTATTCCATCTGCTTCTGTATTTTTCCGGATAAAATCTACGACAATTTCCTTACTGCTAAGACCGCTTATCAGATCTACATGAACCATCGCAACCTTCCCGGAATCTTTTATCTGTTGGACGATCTCACGGATCGAACAGACATCTCCAAATAAAATAAACACAACCCGGATATCTTCCAAAGAACAGCAGATTTTTAAATCATCCATGTTCTTTACTGCTGCAATAATCGGATTCTCTTCTACTGCTTCATGAAAAAAACTGCTCATTTTTTCACCCCTCATACTATGATCGAGTAGGATGCTCCTACCCACTCTGTATACTTTGTACAGCCTCTGCACTTGGCTCATCGTATAATCGAGCAGGCTGACTCCTGCTCGATCTGTATACTCCGTACAACATCTCACTTAGCAGCTCGATGATGTACATTCGCCAAATGCAGATCCTTGTGCAAGCACAAATCTGCACTTGGCTCATCGTATACACAAAAAAGAGCGCCTCTTGTAACAGCCTCACGGCTGATATAACATTCGCTCTCCTGTCACGGCATCTCTCTTCAATTGCTTTTTCAACTTGACTTCACTATATCACATTGCACAATTATATGCAAATAATTTTTTCAAAAAATATACTTTTTGTACAGTTTCTACAATTTTTTTGCCAATAATCAGGCTTGTTATTTGAAAAAAAGATGTTTTTCTTTAGCAACTTTTCCGTACTTTATTAACAAATTTTAAAATCAATTTTCTTTAAATCTGAGCGCTCACTTTTTACCATTTCTGTTCTGACTATTAAGCTTCTTTTTTACATCAAAAATGAAGTTCTCAGGATCGGTATTGCATTGATTACCGGTTCTTCATACGGGTGAATTTTCTTGATTGCTTCAATCGTCCTGTCAACTGCTTCTGTAAATACAGTGACTTCAACCTTTACTTCCGGTTCTTTACTGATCTCTCCTTCATTTCCAATATAAGGATTGCAGCCTTCAAGCGGACGCCAGTATCCGATCACTTCGCTTAATGACATACAGGAATCGTAGTTCCCGATATGTCCGGCATCTACTTCCCGGAGGGTTTTCTGGAGAGCCGGAAGATGTGTTTCCGGGATGAAAATTTCTAATTTGCAGTATTTGAAATCCATGGTGTGTTCCTTTCTTCTTACTATGCATTTTTATGATGATACCAGGGTCAAAAGGTCAGAAAGCCGATGCATTTATAATATACTACAATTCTTTTTCATGCAAATTCTATAGAAATTTTCAACTCGTTAATCAATTTTTACTAATTTTTTAATTATATGAAAAGGGTCAGCCATTTCAGCTAACCCTTACTAAGTTTCTTGAGCCTAGAAAATCCATCTAGCTCTAAACAAAATATTTTAAGAATTCCTCAATTGTAACTGCGGTCTCATTTAAGTTTAATTTATCACACAAATCCCCGATATAAGTCTTTTTCAACATACTTTCTTTTAATAATTCATCATCTGAAAAGATTTCTTTTGCATTTCCTACTCTTAGCAGGTTTTTATGTGACATTACAAATATTTTTTTAAAATTATTTACTGCGAACTCCATATCATGTGTTATAGTAACCACTGTTTTATTCTCTTTTTTCAGCTCTGTAAGAATATTTTCCAATCTCTTAATTCCAATTAAATCTTGTCCGGCAGTTGGTTCATCTAAAATCAATATTTTATCATCCATTGCCAATACAGATGCAATAGAAACAAATTTACGAATTTGAAAGTGGAAGATTATACGGATTTTCCTGCATTTGTTCTGATAATCCACATAACTTAGCTGCCCATTCCGTTTTCTTCACAATTTCTTCTTCTGATAATCCTTGTTTTTTAGGTCCAAATCTAATTTCATCTTCGACATTATTATGAAAAATCTGATCATCCGGATTTTGGAATACATATCCTGCGATTTTTGACAGTTGTGCTGTTGTATAATCTTTTGTATCCATTCCATCAATCAAAACCGTTCCATGCGTTGGCTTTAATAATCCATTTATCATTTTTACAGTTGTTGTCTTTCCAGCACCGTTCTGACCTATAATAGCGATTGCTTCTCCTTCATTAATTTCAAAACTAACGTTTTCAACAGCGGAAAAACCATTCGGATACTGAAAACTCACATCTTTGAATTCAATAATCCCCATGTTGCTACTCCTTCTTTCCTATTTTTTGAAGCTGATCAGCCATTTCGTCTGAAGTAATAATGTTATCTTTCATTCTTACTCCATGGTTTTTCAATTCATTTGCGAGATAAACTGTTAACGGCAACATAACTCCAAATTTTTCCAATTCAATCTCGGATAAAACGTCATGTTTATCACCATGACGAATTACTTTCCCCTGATGCAGAACCACTACTTCATCACAATATTCAGCCACTAATTCCATTTTATGTTCGACCAGAATGATTGTCTTCCCCATTTTTTTCATTGTTTTGATGATTTCAAAAACACGCTCTGTTTCCTGTGGATCAAGCTGAGATGTCGGTTCATCTATTACTAAAATATCCGGTTCCAAAACCAATACGGATGCCAGTGCAACTCTCTGCTGCTGTCCACCAGATAATTCAAATGGATTTTTTCCTGCAAGTACGTTGTATTGGTAATTTCCATGATTTTTTCTACACGCGTCTTTATCTCCTCTACAGGCACTCCAAAATTTTCTAATCCATATGCAATTTCTCCATAGACAGTATCCCTGGCTCCTGTAATCTGGTTAAACGGATTTTGAAATACATATCCTATCTTAGATGCTATTTCTCCCATCTCATATTCTTCGAGATTCTTTCCGTCAATAATAACCTTTCCTTTCATTTCTCCTTGGAAAAAATTAGGAATAAAACCTCTTATAATATTACACAATGTTGTTTTTCCACTACCATTTGCACCTAATATCGCATAAAATTTCCCTCTTTCAAAAGATAAATTTACATCAGCAATACTCGGGGTTTTAGTCAAAGGATATGTATATGTAACATTCTGTATATCTATATAAGCCATAAAGCAACCCTCCCTGCAATACCTAAAACTCCTAATAAAGTAATTATTACAACTGCTTTTTTATCTGCTTCTGTTTTTTCTATATCATATAAATGTGTTGGCTTTATCCCAGATGAAAATCCTCTTGCCTCTAATGTCAATGCTCTTTCTTCTGTTCCGGCTATCGAGCTTAATACAAGTGGAATAATCGTCGGCACAAAAACCTTTGCTCTTACTAAAAGATTTCCTTCCGTTTCTACTCCTCTTGCTTTTTGTGCATTCATAATTGTCTGTGATTTTTTCTTTAAAACAGGAACCATTTGAAGTGTTGATAGAACCACATAAGAAGCTTTTGCGCTCATTCCGCTCTTTTCCAAAGCTAATACAAAATCCTTTTCCTGTGTAACCGAAAAAAACCAGATCAAGCTACCGCCTACTCCCATTAATGTAATTCCAAGTTTTAAAGCAAATAGAATTCCTTCTAACTTTGCATTAAATATCCAAAAAGAAAATATTACTTCCCCTCTTGGGTAAAAAAATGTCTGTATAAACAACAATATCACAAATAGAACACCGACTGAATTTCTCACTTTACGGATGAAGCTCTTCCAGACATCACTTAGTGCAGCTATGATATTAATAAATTACAAACACAACCAACTTACTTAAAATCCCGGCATAATGATATCTAAAACAACCAGAACTATTGCTAAATAAAATTTTGTTAACGGGTAGAGCCCGACAATTTTATTCTCTTGCTTCATTATTCATTCTCCTTAAAATATGTACTAGTTACTCTTTGTTTTAATGAATTTTTCTCCATATTTGTATTTAACGAGAGATCTTTCCGGTATTGCTTTAATGATAAAATATGCAATAAAGACTGAAATTAATTTACCGACACTTTCTGTTACAATATAAACTGATAAAACTGACTCTAAAATCTGTTTTCCGGTTGCCATTAATCCTGCTGCTAACATGGAAGCACCACCACCAGTTGCTCCTCCAAAGAAAAATACAGTGATCGGTGTTGCTGTAATAGTTCCTACTAATGCAATGATAATTCCTGAAATAACTAATTTCCAAACCTTTGTCATCATATTATATTTTGATAACAATCCTGATGAAATTCCAATAAAGAATGCACAGAAAGCATATGGAATCCATGTTGGATCAAAAATACCGTTAATTAAGTTTGTTAATACACCCGTAACAGCTGCCGGAAGTGGCCCAGCCAATGCACCGACTAAAATAACACCTATCATATCCAAATCTACCGGTATTTTTAATATCGAGGTCATCTGCCCTCCGACAATATTAATTGCAATCGCTACCGGAATTAATAAAATTACCATCATTGAAAATGTTTCATTCTTTTCTTCATTTTTATTCCTCCTATTTTCCCTCAACTAAATCTGTAATATCTTCGTTAAATATTTCCTTATAAAATAACTTATAAAACTTAACTACATCAACATCATATGCATATTTTGCATTGCATTTGTTTTCGTTCCAGTGTCCACCAATATCTACAATTGACTGACCTCTGGCAATTCCTTCTGTCACCACATCAATATATGCCGGTTTTAGCTTTACAATAGAATTGTCCAAGAAATATGCCACCGTTAATACATCATGCATCGGTGAAACTGCTTTTCTTCTTGATCTCCAGTTTTCATCCATTCCTTCTTGCGTAATATTATATACAAATGTTGACAATTTAGTATTTAACATTCTTAATATTTCTCGCATACTGCCATCTAAAGCAATTTTATTTGTAACATCAAGTCCAATCATTGTCACATCCTGAATACCAGACATCAGGACTTCATGTGCTGCCATTGGGTCTGCCCAGAAATTATACTCTGCCACAGGACTCATATTTCCTGTATATTTTGCCCCACCCATAATAATTAATCGTTTTAGATTTCCGGCAAAATCAGGCGATTTACGAATTGCATGTGCGATATTGGTACATGGTCCTATGGCAAAAAGTGTAATCTCTTTCGGATGCCCATTTACATATTCCACAAGAAAATCAACTGCATTCTGATCCTCTTCTTTTTTATCCGAAGCGATAGTATGGGCAAAACCGCCTAAACCATCATCTCCAAATGCACTCACTGTTTCCGGCTGCTTCTGGTCTAATGCAACCGCAGATCCCCGATATAACGGAATATCCTCTCTGCCACACAAAGATAGAATATTCAATCCATTCCTTGTCGTTGTATCCAATGCTCCATTTCCGGTAACGCTACATACTGCTTTTAAATCTAATTTTCCTGAGTATAACGCCAGTATAATAGCCAGTGCGTCATCTGAACCCGGATCACAATCAATAATAATTTTTCCTTTTCCACCTTACATTTTTCCTCCTTTCATTTCATCTACCTCTTCACGAGTCGGAATTGATGTTTGTGCACCTTTTCTTGTTACTGCTATGGAAGAAGCTTTTTGTCCAAATTCAATTGCTTCTTTCCAATTTTTGTTTTGACTTAAAGCCAGTGCAAATGCTGCTGTAAAGCAATCACCTGCTGCCGTTGTATCTATGGCTTTTACCGGATATGCCGGAAAAAATTCTTCTATATCTTTATTGATATACAAACAGCCATCTCCACCCATAGTAACGATTACATTTTTTACTCCTTTCTTTATTAATATCTTTGCTGCTTCAGTTATATCTTTTCTGTTCTTCACTTCCATTCCTGTCAATATCTGTAACTCAGTTTCATTAGGCTTAATATAGTCAATACCTTTCAGTATATTTTCAGGAATATCTTTTATCGCTGGTGCCGGATCTAAAATTACAATTTTTCCATCCTCTTCCACTATTTTTTTCACATATCCAACTATCTCTAATGGAATTTCTAATTGCATAATTATAATATCACTTTGTTTAATTAAATCCAGATTACTGTCAATCAGCTCTTTTGTGACTTTACCATTAGCACCGGCAATAATTATAATTGCATTTTCTCCCTGGTCATCTACTGTAATAAAAGCTTGTCCTGTTGGAATATCATTCATTACTTCTATTCTGGAAATATCTACTCCAACACCTTTTAAGCTTTCAAGAAGTTTTTCACCTTTTTCATCATTACCGACGGCTCCCATCATGGCAATGTTTTCCGCCCAATTTTACCTGTGCAAATGCTTGATTGGCACCTTTTCCACCTGGTATCTGGGCAATACTTTTCCCTGCAATAGTTTCACCAGCTTCGGCATACACGGAGTTTCTATAACAATATCCATGTTTAAACTTCCAACTACCAATATTCGTTTCATTACTCTTTTTTCATCCTCCTTCTATCGTTATACTTTTTATGAATTTCTCCTTCATATATATCTACCGACTTTCTATCTGGCAAAGCCGGCTGTACACCATAACGTGTAACGCTGATTCCTGATGCATAAATTGCAAAATCAATAGATTCTATTAATTTATGACCTTCACTTAAATAAACTGCAAGTGCACTAATAAATGAATCAGCCCCTCCCGTTGTATCTACGGCCTCAAATCCTGTTCCTTCAAAAAAGAGTGAATACTCGTCATTCTTTAAATAACACCCTTCTTCTCCCAATGTAACAATTACGTTTTGTATCCCTTTATTTCTTAATATTTCAGCCTTTTCTTCAATCGTTGTACCTTCTGGAACTAAAGTAAATAATTCTTTTTTATTAGGTACAAAATAATCAATTTTATTTAAAATTTCATCCTTTACCTTTGAAGTTGGTTTAAGTATGATTTTTATTTCATTTTCTTCGCAATATCCGACCGTATATTCTATAATAGAAATACCTCCCTGCATTCCGGGATGGCATCGTAAAAATCCTTTGCCATTCCTATGTACTGTGCTCCCTGTCCCGGAAACATAAAAACCGTCTTTCCCATGTTAATCTCCATTCTTGCGCTTATTTTT
>ENA-OQBD01000167-OQBD01000167.1-human-gut-metagenome-genome-assembly--contig:-NODE-167-length-38288-cov-8.052121_pt1 | contig 38288 bp, 33 predicted proteins | sample MGYA00242742_ERZ504543 | MGnify/ENA primary metagenome ERZ504543 (study PRJEB26092, sample SAMD00036239) | human gut metagenome | host: Homo sapiens | study: EMG produced TPA metagenomics assembly of...
AGTATTTGCGAGAGACACCTTCTTTCGTAAATGTTGCAAATGTTTGTTTTGGCACTTTCATTATACAACACATGGAATCGAGGTGTCTTTCTTTTATGCAAAATCACGAATTTGCTCATTTATAGTACGAAATAAAAATAATGTTGAAGAAGCATTATATCAAGGAGTGATTTCTTATAAAGATGATATAAAGCATAAGTTTCATGAAATGCGTAATAAAATTGAGAGAGGTGATGAAGTTTTTAAAACAGAAGAATGGAAAAATATGAAAAAATTACTAGAAACAATAGTATTCGCTTTTAATAACGAACAATAAATAGCAACGTAAACTAATGCAAATATCATGGGCAGGGCTCTTCGGGGTTCTGCCCTTTTTCTTTTTCCAGACCAAAAGACCACCTGCTGGAAAAGAACAAGAAAAACCTGAAAGGATGTGGTGACTTATCATTATAGGAATCGATCATGGATATTATGCCATCAAAACTCCCCATGTGTGTTTCCCGACTGGACTGACCGGGTACGATTATGAGCCGTATACCATGCAGAATGTCCTGCAGTACAATGGGAAATTTTATGTGTGTGGAACTGGGCGGCAGACGCTGATGAGAAGCAAGACTTCCAATGACAATTATTATCTTTTGACAATGGCAGCCATTGCACAGGAGATCCGCTACCGCCGGGAAGAGAGGAAAACAGATGTGGTTCTGGCAGCCGGCCTCCCACTGGCAAGTTTTGGCAGGGAGAAAAAAGGGTTCCGGGAATATCTGTTTCGGAAAGAGCAGCCTCTGCGTTTCCGGTACGAGGATGAGAGCTATGAGATCCGGATTCAGGATGTAAAACTGTTCCCACAGGGATACTCTGCCCTGGCTCTTCACCCGGAATGTGTTCGAGACGAGCCTTCTGTTCTTCTCGCAGATATTGGTGGCTGGACCGTAGACCTGATGCGGCTGGACAACAGTGTTCCAAATGCCGCTACCTGCCGCAGCCTGGAACTTGGTGTGATCCGGTGTGTGGATGAGATCACCGAGCAGGTACGCAGAAATACCGGACTGTCTGTAACGGATATTCAGATCGAACGTGTTCTGAACGGCCAGAGCTGCAGCATGGACCCGGCCGCAAAGAAATCATTGTCCGGCAGGGAAGGCTCTACACGGAGAAAATACTGTCTGCAATTATGGAAGCCGGGTTCGATCTGAAGGCAATTCCGTCCGTGATCATGGGCGGCGGAGCCAGCATTCTGAAACGGCACGTGACACCGCAGGACAGGCTGTGTCGGCAGATTTACCTGACAGACATACACGCCAATGCTTCCGGCTATGAGCGGATTGTGGGGCAGATGTGCGCGAAGTAAAGAGACCCGTTTTCTCGTTCCGCCTGAACCTTGATAACCCAGATCACAAAAAGGCATGGGAGATCCTGCAAAGTGTTCCAGATGGACAGAAGAGCAGCTATCTGGTTCAGGTGATTTTAAAAGATCAGGAAAACAACCAGCTGGAGAAAAGCATCCGGCAGGCTATCCGGGAAGAACTGGCAGGTGTTTCCATTTCTGGCTCCGGGGAGAGGGTTTCAAAAAAGGAAGAAATCCCGTCCCAGATGCTGGATTTTCTCTCCGGGCTTGAGGATGCATTCTGAAAAAGGCAAGTCTTTCCTGGTGATAAAATAGCCAAATTTCAAGCAGTCAAATTAGTATAAATCACGGATTTTTGAAAGGGGTGATGCCTATTGAATGTTATTGGATCTGCATCCTTTGGGAGCTTTTGAGAGCCTCATATTCGTTGGGTATTGTGAATAGCTTTCTGTCACGTTTTAGGGTATGTTGTATGTAGAAAAAAGAAAGGAGAACGAACACAATGGAGATGAAAAACATATGCGGAAAAATTCCGGTAGAGCTGCATGAAAAGCTAAAACTGGAAGTCGAAGAGTTAGGAATCAGCATACCAAAATACCTTGAAATGGTAATCGAAGAACACATGACAAGAAAAGGAGAAAAGACGAACATGGCAGATTTAAGAACAGTAGCAGTACAGGTAACCGAGGATTTATTTTCCAGACTGAAAGCAGTCCTCGCCAGGAATGGCATGAAACAGAAAGACTTCTTAATCGGGCTTATCGAAGATGCAATCGAAAAAGAAGAAGCCAAATGGAAAGCAGAGTCAGAGGAAGCCGAAGAAACAGAAATGGAAGATCCTGAGACTGCGAAATCAGAACCGGATGAAGAGTCAGCAGAACCTGAAGCAGAAGAGCCTGAGACAGAAGCACTGGAAGCTGAAACAGACGGAGAAATGACAGAACCGGACGAAGCTGAAGCAGATGAAGAGCCGACAGAGCCAGAAAACGAAGAGCCAGCGGAAGCAGAGCCAACAGAACTGGAAACCGAAGAAGCAGAAGAATCTGAGCCAGAGGAAGCGGAATCAGAAGAATAGACATCACAAAACAGAAACCAAGAGACGGAAACGGTGCAGAGAAATCTGCACTGTTTTTTTCACAGCGAAGGGAGGCTGATAGCCGGAACAATTCGATTTTTTGACCTGTTCAGTGGAATCGGAGGATTCCGAGAAGGGCTGCACAGGGCAGGGGGCTTCACCTGTGTCGGACACTGTGAAGCAGATGCATATGCAGACCACAACTACCGGGTGCTGTTTGATACGGAAGGAGAGTGGTTCTGCAATGACGCAAGAAATATTGAAACAGAACGAATGCCGGACTTTGATCTTTTATGTGCGGGATTTCCTTGCCAGGCATTCTCAATCGCTGGACGAAGGGAAGGATTTGCCGATGCAAGAGGAACCCTTTTCTTTGAAGTTGCCAGACTGGTTGCAGACAAACGACCTGCGTATTTTCTCCTTGAAAACGTACCCGGTCTGCTTTCGCATGACAAAGGGCGGACGTTTCACACCATCCTCAGTACGCTATCTGAACTGGGGTATCATGTCGAATGGAAAGTGCTTAACAGCAAGGATTTCGGAGTCCCCCAGTCAAGGAAGCGGGTGTATATTGTCGGATATCTTGATGGAAGATGTGCCGGAAAAATATTACCTTTCCCAAAAGCAAATGGAACAGCTCTTATACAAGTCCATGCTGGCAAACAGGGAGAAAGAGTCTACGCAGAAGAAGGACTGAGCTGCACGCTGACCAGCGGGGCTGGTGGTATGGGCGGCAAGACCGGATTATACGAAGTCGGTATCCCAATCAAGGAAAACACCCGAAAAGGATACAAGATGGCCTACGAGGGGGACAGCATCGATCTCGGATATCCGGGAATCAACAGCCGCAGGGGAAGAGTCGGGCATGAGATCGCCCATACCCTGACGACCGGAAACCAGCAGGGAACACTGCATTTTGTAGATATCTCCCCTCCGCCGCTGGTGACAGACGTTGCAAGATGTCTGAATACCAGACAGGATTCCAGCATCCATAACCACAGGGGCGAAAGTTCCGGGGTGCTGGTGGAAGAACCGCCAAGGGCAGTGCTGACACCGGCCAGGGAAAAAGTCCGCCAGAATGGAAGAAGGATGAAAGAACCGGAAGAGCCAATGTTCACCATTACGGCAACTGACCGTCATGGAGTGATTTACCACGGCAGAATCCGCAGGCTGACGCCAAGGGAGTGTCTGCGGCTGCAGGGATACCGGGATGGTCAGATTTCCAAGATGGAAAAAGAAACATCGGATAACCAGCTTTACAAGCAGGCCGGTAATGGTGTCACTGTCAATGTCATTGAAGCAATAGGCAGAAATTTGAAAGCAGTAGATGAAGAGATCCAAAGCGGCTCACCTGTTCCAGAAGCGAAGGGTGGGTGAAGCAGATCGACCTAAAAGACCAGTATTTTGGTACAGAGATTGAGATGACAGGTATCAGCCGCTATGATGCGGCTGTTGCGATTGGAAGAATGTTCGGAACAGAGCCATATCATATCCGTTCTTACGATTCCTGGTGTGTAAAAGATTTAGATGGAAAAACGTGGAAATTTTCAAGGGACAGCAGTATCGACTGTGAAAGGCTGGCAAATGGTACTGTAATAGATGCCGATGGAGATTATTCGACAGAAATGGTATCCCCGAAATTGGAATATTCGGAAATGGGGAAACTCCAGGAAGTGGTGCGGTGTGTCAAAAACGCAGGTGCTTTTGTCAATTCATCCTGTGGCATGCATGTCCATGTGGACGCATCCAACCATACACCAAGGAGTCTGAAAAATGCACTGACGATCATGTACTGCAAAGAGGATATTCTGTTCAAAGCCTTAAATGTACAGACGAGAAGGGAAGATGAGTATTGCCAGAAAGTCCGTCCTATGGTATTGGAGAAGATCCGCCGGATGCCAAACAGCACCATCACGATGGAAAAATTCAAAAGGGCATGGTATGAGGGAAATGACGGAAGCTCCGAGCATTACAACTGGACAAGGTATTATGCCTTAAACCTACATGCTGTTTTTTTCCAAGGGAACACTGGAATGGCGTTGTTTTGAAAGCACCCTCCATGCAGGAAAAGTCCGGTCAAACATTACGCTGGCACTTGCCATATCCGCACAGGCGGTCAACCAGTCCTGTACCCATGCCAAAAAGACGGAGATCGGGGATAACCCGGCATTTACGTTCCGTACCTTTTTGCTCCGCCTCGGACTAATCGGGGACGAATACAAAAATGTGCGGAAGCATCTGCTTGCCAATCTGGACGGGGATAAGGCATGGCGGTATGACAAAAGTACCTATGCCTGTCTGCAGAATCCAAGACGGACAGATGATGCGAGATAACAGAATAATGAGAACAGACAGGCCGGGTGGAAACATCCGGCTGTTCTTATGCAAAATGAAGAAAAAGAAGAAAGAGGTAGAAAACATGAAGAGTAAATATCGATTCAGGCGAATCCTTTCAGGGGTGATGGCGGCAGTCACCATCTTATCCACGGTCATTTCACCGCTGACGGTGTATGCTTCGGAAGAGCCGAAAGCGGCGGAACCGCCAGCGTATGAATCCGTAAAGGATCAGCTGGATGAAAATGAAGTGGTAAAAGCCACCGATCTGGAGCTGGAAGTCGGACAGGACTTTGATGTTTCCACGGATTTTACAAATTTGGAAATCAAGGACGAAAGCAAAGTCAAAGTGACATTCCAGAAAGCAGAGAATGACGCCGGGGAGAACTTCAGCACCAGCCATGCAGACACTTACCATGCCGTTTATTATGTGGAGCCAGTCAACCAGAACCACCCGGTTTATCAGATTGGGAGAAACCTGATCGTAAAAGAGCCTGTGACAGCAGCTCAGAGTGAACCGCAGACAGAACAGGCAGTTACCGAAGAGGATACAGGTTCTGATGATGAGGAAGCTGCCTCGCAGGAAGAAACTGAGACAGTGCCTGTAGAGACAGAAATTGTTGAGCCGGAGACAGCTGAATCTGAAACAGAAGAACCGGAAGAAACAGAACCCGAATTTCAGGACGGACTTTCCGAATCCGAGTTTGATGCTGCATTAGAGGAATCCGAAACGGAAAATACAACCGATGAAGAATCCGGGCTGACACTCAGCGATGTTCTGGAGCAGGCAGGGGAACAGGATATTGACCTGATGGCAATGGAAGATGGGGAAACCGTTTCATTCACCGCAGTCAATACCAGTACAAGAGCAACACAGGACGTAGATGTGACAAGAGGGGCTGCATACTATTATGCAGACTACGGTCTGGGTTCCTATGTAACTTATAAATATACCGTAAAATTTGGAAACGTGTCTGCAACTGCCTACTGTGTGCAGCCGTCCAAGGCAGGACCTGGGGATGGTGTCTATAAGATCACCAAACTGGGTGACAGCAAAGCACTGGCAAAAGTATGCTACTACGGCACAAAAGCATCCGGCGAAAATGGATTTTTCTCAGAGAAACATCCTGATTTTTCCGCTGGAAAACAGTTTATCATTGTCCATCTGGCTGCGTCTTATGCCAATAACAGTAGTGACGCTTTTTCCGGTACGAATGCAACCGGACAGGCTCTGGCAATGGAACTCTACAATTATTGCATGAGCCAGCCGGAGATACCGGAAGTGGACATGAGTTTCTCCAATGCAAATGTTACCGCATATATCAGCGGCAACAGCCAGAGAACAGAAGAGATCACCTTCAAGGCATCCGAACTGCAGACCATCACCATGAAGCTGCCGTCCGGTGTCAAACTGCATAATGTGACAACGGGAAAAACAAGCAGTGCAGGTGCATCCGTGGAGATCTGCGGCGGTACCAAATTCTACTTATCTGCACCGCTGACACAGGCAGTGGATGTCAAAGGGGAATGGTCTGTCACCATGAAGGGAAGCATCATCAAAGATTATTCCGCTTATAAGATCACAACCGGAAGCGAGACACAGGACCTTGCCCTGGTATTTGGCGAGGGTGTGACCGATGAGAAATATGTAGATTTTAAAGTATCATGGGTAAAAAAGGCAACTCTGGAGATCGTAAAGAAAGACCGTAAGAGCAACAAAGCCATCGCAGGTGCAGTTTATGGCGTTTACAGTGACAAGGATGGAAAGAACCTGATCACAAAGATGCCGGCCACAGATGCCAACGGAGCTTCCAGCGTTACGATCACCAAAACACAGGATACCGTATACCTGAAAGAAATCTCCGTACCAAACGGATATCTGCTGGATACCAAAGCCTACGATGTGAAACTGGTCATCGGGGATACCGTAAAACAGACCGTTACCGATGCAGAGCAGATGGCAAGCCTGACCGTTTACAAATTAGGCGAAGTCCTGACTGGGGCAAAGGTGACCGATGATGGTGTTTCCTTTGTTTATACAGAGCAGAAACAAAAAGGCGCGGTTTACAACGTTTATGCTGCAGAGGACATTGTATCCGCAGACGGAACAATCATCTACAAAAAAGATGCACTGGTTAAAGCCGGACTCACCACCGGGGATGACGGAAGTGCCACACTGGACAAGCTATATCTGGGGAAATATGTGGTAAAAGAAATGCAGGCACCACAAAATCTGGTATGCACTGGTGAAAGCCAGGAGATCACCCTTTTCTATGCCGGAAGTAATGTGGAAAAGGTCATGGGAAGCGTGACATTCAAAAATGACCGCCAGAAAGCAAGCGTGAGTGTATACAAACAGGATAAAGAAACCAGGAAATATCTTCCGGGCGGCACTTATGGTCTGTATGCCGGAAATGACATCAAAGCAGCGGACGGAACCATTGTGGTCAAGAAAGATACTCTCATTGAGAAAGCAGTGACCGGAACAGACGGAAAAGCCGTATATCAGGCAGACCTGCCGATCGCCAACAGCTACTACATGAAAGAGCTGGGTGCACCAGCTGGATATGTGAGAAACGGCGAGGATGTGTACTCCTTTACCTTCCAGTACACCACAGACAAAGAGGCAACGGTTTCTTTCAACCATACGTTCCAGAATGAGCGGATCAATGCGAAGATCAAACTGGTAAAAGAGGATTCCGAAACCGGAAAGACCGCACAGGGAGATGCAACACTTGAGGGTGCTGTTTACGGATTGTATGCCCGTGAAGATATCGTACATCCAGATGGACAGACAGGTGTTCTTTACCCGGCAGGAACACAGATTGCAACCCTGACTACGGATACAGAGGGAAATGCAGAAGTCGCAGACCTCTATCTCGGAAAGTATTACGTTAAAGAACTGATTCCGCCTGTCGGATATCTGGCAGACACGGAAGAACATGATCTGGAGTGCAATGACGAGGGAGATCTGGTTCAGACGGTAGAACGTACCGCAACTTCTCTGGAAGATGTGATCAAACAGCCGTTTCAGGTCATCAAAGCAGCCAACAACGGAAAGACCGATGCCGATCTGTTAAAAGGTGTGGGATTCCGTGCTTACCTGGAGAGCAGCCTGAAGAAAAATAAGGACGGCTCCTATGATTTTGCATCTGCTACCCCGGTCGTGCTGACCGCAGACGGACAGACAGAAATGTTCACAGATGAGCGTGGATATGCATGCTCCATTCCGCTTGCATACGGAACCTACATTGTAAGAGAAACCACCACACCGCACAACTTCAAACCAGTCGATGACTTTAAGGTTGTGATCTCGGAAAACAATCCGGATCAGCCGCAGGTATGGCGTGTGCTTCTGGACGAAGAGTTTGAAGCAAAATTAAAAATCGTCAAAAAAGATGACGAGACAAAGAAATCTGTTCTGGTTCCGAATACTGAATTTAAGGTATACGATCTGGATAACAAGAAATATGTAGAACAAGTGACTACTTATCCATCCACTACGGTACATAAATCCTATTTTACGGATGAAAACGGATACCTGATCCTGCCACAGAATCTGGCTTGTGGAAATTACCGCATCGAAGAAGTGACTGCACCAGATGGATATACCCACAGCACCAATACCGTGGAAATCAAGGTAGACAGTGATACCGCATACCAGGAAGATCCGGTCAGCGGTGACCTGATCATCGAGGTGGATTTTGAGAACCACCCAGCTAAGGGCAGACTGACCATCCGCAAAGAAGGCGAAGTAGTCAAAGGTTTTGATAAAGACTTTACTTATGAGGAAGCCAGCCTTGCAGGAGCCGTGTTTGAAGTTTACGCCTCCGAGGATATCTATACCGCAGACCATCAGACAGATGAGAACGGCAACCGTTATCTGGAATATGCCAAGGACACACTGGTGGCAACGGTAACGACCGATGAAACCGGAAGTGCCGTAATCGAGAATCTTCCGCTCGGAAAATACCGTGTAGAAGAGAAAAAAGCACCGGAAGGATACACCTGGAATGCCAAAGGAGAAAAGGTAACCTTTACCTATGCCGGACAGGATACCCCGGTTGTAGACGAAGAAGTGACATTTACCAATGAACGCCAGAAGGTAAGCATCACCGTGGAAAAACAGGATGCAGAAACCGGAAGCGTGGTAGCTGGAGCCGTCTTTGGTCTTTATAATAAGAATGAGATCAAATCCGGTGACAATGTAATCGTGAAAGCGGACACCTTATTACAGGAGATTACAAGCGATGAAAAGGGACAGGCACACTTCACCCTGGACCTGCCGCTTGGAACTTATTATGTAAAAGAAATTTCTGCACCGGACGGTTTTGTATCCTCTGATGAGGTACTGGAATTTGATGCCACCTATCAGGGACAAGACATCCAGACCATTAAACTGAAATCGATTAAGAAGAACCAGCCGACGACCATCGAGGTGACAAAATCCGATCTGACAACAGGCGTGGAGTTGAACGAAGCATCCCTTTCTGTTCTGGATGAGGATGGAAACGTGATCGACAGCTGGACTTCCGTAAAGGATGAGCCTCATGTGATCAAATATCTGACTGTTGGAAAAACCTATATCCTCCGTGAATCCCTTGCACCGCTTGGTTATTTAAAGACTACGGATGTGAAATTCACCATCGAGGATACCGCAGAAATACAGAAAGTGGAAATGCAGGACCATGTACCGAAAGCACTGCTGATCGTAAACAAGAAGGGCGAATTCCTCGATAAGATCACCCTGCTGGATAACGTCAAAGGTGTTGTGGAACATTTCTTTGAGTACATTACAGGAAGCCTGACAGACGTTACCTTCGAAATCCGTGCTGCCGAAGATATCAAAGCAGCTGATGGCGTAAGCCCGGACTATTATTCCAAGGACGAACTGGTAGCAACTGTAACTACCGATGCAAACGGTGTTGCAGAAGTATCTGACCTTCCGGTTGGAAAATATTATGTCAAAGAGGTAGGCACAGCATATGGTTATATCCTGGATGAAGAACCACGATATGTAGATCTTTCCTACCGAGATCAGGATACCCCGGTTGTCGTATACGATGAGGACTGGCAGAACAACCGCCAGAAGGTGAAAGTGAACGTCCTGAAGAAAGAAAGGGATACCGACCGTGTATTAAAAGGCGGCATCTTTGGATTGTACACTAGGAACGACATCCTGTCCGCATCTGGAAAGGTGCTGATGGAAGCAGATACTCTGATCGAGTTAAAAACAACAGATGTAGATGGAAAGATTTCCTTTATTGCAGACCTGCCGATTGACGGAACCTATTATGTGAAGGAGCTGTATGCACCGGATGGATTTGTTACCACCGGAGAAGAACAGGAATTTGTTTTTGAGTACCAGGGAGACAAAGAAGCAGAAGTGTCCTATGAGTTCGTATTTGAAGATGAGCCGACAACCGTGGAACTTTCCAAAACCGATCTGACCACAGGCGAGGAACTGCCGGGAGCCAGATTACAGCTGACGGATGAAAACGGGGCTGTTGTTGAGGAATGGACATCCACCAAGGAGCCGCACATCATCAAAGAATTGGTTGTAGGAAAATCGTACACCCTGACAGAAACCAAGCCGGCCGATGGATATGCCACTGCGGAAAGCATCACATTCACCGTGGAGAATACTGTAGAGATCCAGAAACAGGTAATGGAAGATGATGTGACCAAAGTGGAGATCAGCAAAACGGATATTACCGGAGATAATGAGATCGAAGGAGCCAAACTGACCATCACAGATGAAAATGGCAATATCGTAGAAACCTGGACTTCCGGTAAAGAGCCGCATTATATCGAAAAACTTCCAATCGGTAAATACACCCTGAAAGAAGAGCAGGCTCCAAACGGTTATGTCGTTTCGGAAGAGATCACCTTCGAGGTGGCAGACACAGCAGAGATCCAGAAGGTAGCCATGAAAGATGATACCGCAAAGGGACGTCTGATCATTGAGAAAACGGACAAGGATACCGGAGCTGCACTGAAAGGTGCGGAATTTGAATTGAGGGATGCCGATGGCAAAGTGGTAGAAACCCTGACCACTGATGAAAACGGTCATGCAACCAGCGGACTGCTTGCAATCGGAACTTATAAGGATGGCAAATTTGATAAGGCAGCCATTTATTATCTGGTTGAGACCAAAGCACCGGAAGGATATCAGATGGATGAGACCAAGCATGAAGTGACATTTACTTATGTAGATGACAAAACCCCAGTGATTGAAGTCATCCAGAAAGTGACGAACGAGAAGCTGCCGGAGGACACCCCGTCTGTAAGTAACCCGAAAACAGGCGATGACACCAACCTCTGTTTTCCGGCCCTGTGCCTAATCCTTTCCACAAGCGGTCTGATCGGCATGGGTGTGGCATCCAGAAGAAAGAAGAAAAAAGGGGGCAGATAGGCTGAAACAATTATATTTTGCGTATGGAAGCAACATGGATCTGGACCAGATGGCATATCGGTGCCCAAAGGCGGAGATGGTAGAAACCGTCCGCCTGGAGGGGTATCGGCTGACCTTTGCAGCCGCAGGAAGCGGTCTTGCCACCATCTTCCCGGAAGAGGGAAGCCATGTGGACGGCGTCCTCTGGTCACTGACCGGGGACTGCGAAAAGAGCCTAGATCTTTATGAAGGCTATCCTGATTTTTACGACAAACAGGAAATCACCGTCAAGAATAAAGGCGGAAGAGAGATCAAAGCCATTGTCTATATCATGACAAAAGATTACATGCAGAACTTTAATCCGCCCGGACGGTCGTACCTGACCGGAATCTTAAAGGGCTGCAGACAGAACCAGATTCCGACAGAGCCGATCCTGAAAGCAGCCAGAAAACCGCCTGTGCCGGGACAGACGCAGAAAAGCCAGCCAAAGAAGCAGAGGAAAGCCGGACAGGAACGATGAAAATCGCGAAAAAACTTTTTCAAACGGTATGCCTTGCAGCACTTTTCTAAGTGCCGGGTTCCTGCTTTACCATATGGTATATCTCCCCAATGGAGAGAAGAAAAAGCTGGTGGCAGAGCTGAAAGGGAATTTCCCGGAGCCGGAAGCTCCGGGAGCCTCAGGATCTGAAAAGAAAGACCAACCAGCTGGGAGAAAATGCCCGGTGGCTGCGGTAGACCTTGTTTCTCTCCAGGAACAATACCCGGATGTGCAGGGATGGCTGACCATACCGGATACCGGGATTGATTACCCGGTGCTTCAGTCCGAACAGGAGAATGGGGAGTTTTACCTGAAACGGAATTACAAAAAGGAATATGACATCAACGGAAGCCTGTTTTTACAGGCAGACTGTAAAGTGTCCGAAAGCAGGAATCTCATCATTTACGGTCACAACATGAACAGCGGGGCGATGTTCGGAAACCTGGACTTATATGCAGGGGAAGATTATTATAACGCCCATCGTTTTGCTTATCTTCAGACAGAGGACGGCATTCAGGAGTATAAGATTGTCACGGTACTGAAAGCAGACCGGAATCTGTTCCCGTTCCAGCAGAAACTTCCAGATGTGGTGGCCGTGCAAGAGTACCTAAAAGTAGCCAAGCGGAGGGAAGTGTTCGAAACCGGAGATGATTACCTGAAGTGTATATACGATAAGGTTTTGACGCTCGTCACGTGTTCATATGAATGGAGCGGTGCCAGGAATATCGTCCTGGCGGTGCCGGTTTCCGGGGCAGTGTGGAGTCAGAAGTGTTCGTAAGTACCCGAAAAGTGCAGAAAATGAGACAAATAATGACCGCATGGACAGGGATGTGTTCAAAACAGGGGAGTATATAAAGGGTGTATGCCAGGTGTATTCAGATGGAAAATGTGTTCAAAAGTGGAAACTTTGGTAAATAATCTACGGAATATCAGCGAATGCTCTAACAAAAAGTGTCTGAAAGCCCCCAAAAAGTGTAGAAAATGAGACAAATGATGACCGCACAGACTGGGAAGTGTTCAAAACAGGGGGATTATGTAAGGGTGTGTGTTGGTAGTATTCAGGTGGAAAAAAGTGTCTGAACGTACTAGAAAAGTGCAGAATGTGAGACAGCTCATAATCCAGATCCGGCAGGAAGTGTTCCAAAAAGGAGTGCTTTCTGCTGGATCTATTTAGTTTATAACGAGCAGCGAGTTTTGACTCGTTGGAAAGGATGGTAATAATTATGAAACGATTTTATACAGCAGAATCCGTAACGGAAGGACATCCGGATAAGCTCTGCGACTTAATTGCAGACAGTATTCTGGATGCGTGTCTGAAAGAGGACGAAAATTCCAAGGTGGCCTGCGAAGTGCTGGCTACTAAAGGGAACATCATTGTGGCAGGAGAGATCACCAGCCGATATGAGCCACAGGTGTTTGAAATCGTCAGAAAGGTGTTGGAGAGTGCAGGCTATGAAGCAGATGGAATCCATATGGATGCCCTCATCCACAAACAGAGTCCGGATATCGCCGGGGCAGTGGAACGTTCCAGAGAACGCAGGACAGGAACTGTTTCTGTTCAGAGCGGACTTGCCAATGGAGCCGGGGATCAGGGAATCATGGTGGGATACGCCTGCGATGATACGCCGCAGCTTATGCCGATGCCAGTGGTTCTGGCGAACCGCATTGTAAGAGAACTGTCTGCAAGCCGTAGAAGCGGATATATCATGGGAATCCTGCCGGACGGAAAAGCACAGGTGACCGTGGAATATGAAGATGACAGACCTGTCCGTCTGGATACGGTCGTTGTGTCCTGTCAGCATGAAAAGGAAAAATCCCTTCGGAAGCTGGAGCATGAGATCCGGGAGAAAGTGCTGCGCCCGGCACTCCGCATGCTGCCGCCGGATGAGGATACCAAGATCCTGATTAATCCATCGGGCAGATTTGTGTGCGGAGGTCTGGATGCAGACACCGGACTGACCGGAAGGAAGCTGATGGTGGATACCTACGGTGGTCTGGTACCGCATGGCGGCGGTGCATTTTCCGGGAAGGACTGTTCCAAAGTTGACCGATCCGGGGCGTATATGGCTCGTTACATCGCCAAAAACATGGTGGCTGCCGGACTTGCCAGCCGATGTCAGGTGTCCCTTGCCTATGCCATCGGGGTTGCCCAGCCAGTCATGGTGCAGGTGGATACCTTTGGAACCGGAAAGATTTGTGCGGATGACTGCCTCGCCGCTGCGATTCCTCTGGTGTTTGGGCTTACCCCAAGCCAGATTAGTGACACCCTGCACCTGAAGCGGCCGATCTACCGACAGAGTGCCGTGTTCGGGCATTTTGGAAGAAAGGAATTCCCGTGGGAGAAAACGGATAAGGCAGAGCAGCTCCGGGATACCGTGATGTAATGCCGTGGATTCCGGAAGAAGAGATCAAACGGGCAAGGGAAATCACCGCCATTGAGTACCTGAAGAAATACCAGCCGAACCGCCTGAAAAAATCTTCAGCCAGAAATGAATGGGAGCTGACAGACCACGATAGCTTTAAAATCAACGAGCTCACCAGCCAGTGGCACTGGAAATCCAGAGATATCGGGGGAACCAGTGCCTTAAATTTCCTGATCCATGTAGATGGGTGTTCCTTTCTGGAGGCAGTGCAAATGCTGAAAGATGAGTATCCCACCTACATCCCTCCGCCTGTGGAGACAAAGCCCAAAAAGCTGTTTGTCCTGCCGCCAGCCAGCCCGGACTGCCGCAGGGTGTTCCGATATCTGAAAGAGCGCGGAATCAGTGGAGAGGTCTTACAGCAGTGTGTTCATCTGGGAATCCTCTATGAGAGCCTGCCCTATCACAATGCTGTGTTCGTAGGCCGGGACGAAAATCAGGTGGCAAGATATGCTTTCCTGCGTGGGATTTACGATGCCAGCGGAAAGGCTTTTAAGATGGAACAGGCTGGAAGCGAAAAGGCATACGCTTTTTGTGTTCCGGCACAAACAGGATGCAGACGGGTTGCCGTTTATGAAGCCTGTGTGGATGTGCTGGCGCACATGACACTGGAACAGGGAAGCCGGGATAAGTACCGTCTGGAGCTTGGCGGGATCAGTGCACCAAAAGAAGGGCAGAGCCAGCGGAGTATGAAAAAGCCGCAGGCACTGGAACATTTTCTGTCTCAGCACCCGGAGATTACCGAGATTGAAGTATGTACCGACAATGACTTTGCCGGACGGTGGGCGTGTGAACATATCCGAAAAGCCTACGAGGGAAGCTATCGGATCATCGAGAACCTGCCGGAGATCGAAGGGGCAGACTGGGCAGATATGGCAAAGATGGCTGCCCGAACACCGGAGAAACGGCAGAGAAAGGAAGTGAGGTGATGCCTATCAAAGAAAAAATAGAAGTGGAAATGCTGTCCCCTCTGATGGCAGAGTTTATCCCGGACTATTCAGATATTGTGGATCTGGATGATGCGGAACCATTGGAAGGATCTGACCTGGTGCAGTATCAGCCATCTATAGCAGAAAAGGTTGACGAGATCAACCGGCTCGGTATGCCTGACAACCAGCCATGCAACCTGATTGATTATTTTGACCGAAATAAGGACATTAAGGAAAAAGTGGAACGCATTACAATGGCGGTAAAAGAACAGGATGGTGTTTTATATGGCTGTGCAAACTTGACACTCCGGGAGAATCTGACACCAGAGGAATACCGTGTGGTGGGGCAGTATCTGAGAGGCCAGTACAGCGATGGCTGGGGAGAAAGTCTGGAACAACGGGAGATCAAGGTAGACGGCGGTGAATTATACTTACATTTCTATGTCGGTGCCGGCTCGGATTTCCAGATACAGGTGAAAGCACCAGAAAACGAGATGCAGGAACAGCAGCCGAAACCAAATCCGTCCCGTCCGAAGTTGAAGCTCTTAGGGCATGACGGAAATATTTTCTCAATCCTTGGGGATGCCTCAAGATTGCTCAGATGTGCCGGGATGTCCGAACAGGCCAACGAGATGGCAGACCGTGTCCACAAGAGTGGCAATTATTATGAAGCACTGGGAATCATCAGCGAATATGTGGAAACCGAACTGTCGGATCACCGTGAACAGCGCAGAACACCGAGAAAAGAAGTACCAAAAAAAGAGGATACCTGCCGATGAGCAGTTCCATAGATAGAAGCACTTCCAGAGAAATCTGGGAAATAAGCAAGAGGAAGGATGATGCCTATGGGAAATACCCTGAAACTTGAAGATCTTTTAAAACCGGACTGTCTGCCGGATGAAGTCTGCCGGAGGGGAGAACTGGCGTATCTTGCATGGGGAGTACCTTAAAGCTGGTAAAAGGATTCCAGCCGGGGATTTTTGATGCAAGTCGTGACCCGGATTCCGCCCTATGCGTCCGGGGGAACCAAGCAGAATGAACGCAACCGCACCAGCCAACCAGAAGTATAGCAGCATGAAAGCAGAGAATGCCCTTCCGGACTTTGATGGGGATAACAAGGATCAGCGTTCCTGGACCCACTGGATGGCAGAATGGCTGTACGATGTGCGGAAAGCCTGCAAGAGAGGGGCTCCGATCTGCCTTTTTATTGACTGGAGACAGTACCCGTCTATCACCGATGCCCTTCAGTGGGCAGGCTGGATCTGGAGAGGAACTGCAGTCTGGGACAAAGGAAATTCCCGTCCGCAAAAAGGCAGGTTTCGCCAGCAGGCAGAATACATCGTGTGGGGAAGCAACGGTCCGATGCCAATCAACCGCCCGGTGTCCTGTCTTCCGGGTGTGTTCCGTTATGGGAATCCCCAGAACCGCATCCATGTGACAGAAAAGCCGCTCCAGCTGATGAAGGATGTCATCCAGATCTGCGAGCCGGGCGGCCTGATCTTAGACCCGTTTGCCGGAGCTGGCACGACCATCCTTGCGGCGACAGAGTCGGGCTATCAGGCAGTCGGCATCGAAGTGACGGATGCATATTATAAGCTGGGAAGCGACCGTGTCCGTATCGCACTGGAAGCCGGGGCAGAAGCAGAGAATAAAGAACCACAGTAACCAGATGTCTGCCAGACATCTGAAAAAAGGAAGAAAAGAATCCAGATGTCCACAAGACATCCACAGAGCCGGAATGCTTTGTGGGTGTTTCTTTTTGGAAAAACGCCGGGCAGAGGAAACTTGTCTGGTCAGGAAAGGAGATGGTCGTATTGGAACAGGCACTTGCTTATGTCTGCTGCTCTGCAGAAGAGGGAAAGACCAAAGTACAGCGGTACTGCCGGAAGATCTACGAACTGGGATATGTGCCGATCTGTCCGCAGTACAGCTTTTCCCCATTCCTTGATGATGGGGATGCGGAGGATATGCAGGCTATGCGGAGAATGTCCCATCAGATCTTAAGACGGTGCAGGATGGTGGTCGTCTGCGGAAAAGAGACCACCGGGACGATGAACACGGAGATCAGCATGGCTGACAGACTCCATATCATCTGTACCACGCTGGATGGGTTAAGCAAAATCAAAGAAAACGAATAATTCCGAAAAACGATAGGTTCAGAGGGGACGAAGCAAAATGCGACTGGTTTTGCAAGCATAGCGTTTGGATATCCAAACGCACTTTGGGGAGAACCCCAATCCCCCATATCGAGCCGTAAACAGACGAAAGGAGAACGAAGAAATGTTAGGATTTATACTTGGCACAATGACCGGAGGGGCAATGGGCGTGTTTGCAATGTGTTTACTGATCTCAGGAAAACGGGAGGATAAGGCACTGGAGCGGTGCCGGATGAAACCAAAGGAGATCATTGACCACGGCGTGTGCATCTGTTTTGTAAACAGTCAGGGACAGGAACTGTTCCGGCTTTCAGACGGGGAGAGCCTTGTGCAGAATGCCCCAAATGGAGAGCGGAACGTATCCACCTGCCATTATCTGGATGCAGAATCTGCCATGATCGATGGGAAGAAATGGAACCTTCTGGAATTTGCGAAAGAGATGGAGAAAAGAGGAATCATGCTTGCCCCGATGGAACTGTGCCGGGTACCGGAAAGGGGGGGTGAGGCCTATATGAAGAAAAAGATTATTGCTGCAGCCGTAGCCATTGGCGTGCTGACAGGATTCCTGATCTGGAAAAACCGTGAAATGTAAGGAAACGATCAATAACCCGTTGGAAAGCAGGTGAAGAGATGAGAAAAAGAAACCATGTGATACCAGTCCGCCTCAATACAAAGGAGCTGCGTTTTCTGGAAGAGCAGGTAGAAAAAAGCGGCCTGTCCCGTGAGGAATACATCCGTTCCATTGTCATGGGCGGCGAAGTCCGGGCAAGACCCTGTGAACATCATACCGAACTTTTAAGGAAAGTATCCGGTCTGTGCAACAATGCCAATCAGCTTGCCCATGTAGCCAATGGATGTGGGATGGCAGGGGAAGAGATTATTCGGGAAATGCTCCGCATGACGAAAGAGACATGGAGGCTGGTCAAAGAGGAATGGTAGCCGATGGCATACACCAGTATCATCCCGGTCAGCCGTCTGGACAATTCCATTACTTACATTCGAAACAAGGATAAGACCACAAAGAAAGGACAAAGTGCCGGCTCTCTGGAAGAAGCTATTCAATATGCAATGAACCGGGACAAGACGGAGCGTTCCATTTTTGAGAATGCCATTGGCTGTGTCTGTGAGACTGCTTATCAAGATATGGTAGATACAAAGAAACGATACAACAAGATGGACGGGGTGCAGGGCTTCCATCTGGTGCAGAGCTTTGCCAAAGGGGAAGTCACCCCGGAACTTGCCCACCAGATTGGCATGGAGCTGGCAGAAAGACTCCTTCATGGAAAATATGAAGCTGTCATCACCACTCATTTGAACACGGAGCATTACCACAACCATATCGTGTTTAATTCCGTGAGCATGAAAGATGGGAAAAAGTACCATAGTAACAGCAGGAGCTACTACGAGGATGTGCGGAAAACTTCGGATGCCTTATGCCTGAAATACGGCTTATCAGTTATCGAACCGAAAAATGGCAAAGGGAAATCTTATGCCCAGTGGATGGCAGAACAGGACGGAAAGCCAACCTGGAGAACCTCGATCCGTCTGGATATCCGTGATGCGGTGGCAGAAAGCTTCACATGGAAACAATTTCTGGACCAGATGAAGCAGAGAGGATATCAGTGGAAGCTGAATCGGAAGTACATCGCATTGAAAGCACCGGGGATGGAACGGTATATCCGTCTGCGGAGCCTTGGGAAGAATTACTCAGAAGAGAGCATCCGGCAGTGGATCTTACAGCCCAAGAGCAGGACAACTGCTGGAAAAGAAGGAGCTTCCCAGCCCCCGAAAAAGAAGTTAAAAGGGATACAGGCCCTGTACTATTCCTATTTGTATCAGATGGGTGTTCTAAAGCAGAAGCCGAAAAGAATCTCCCCAGTGCTCCGGGCAGATATCCGAAAACTGGATGCCAGGATCGAGCAGATGGAATTTCTTCAGAAGTATCAGATTACCACCCGTGAAGAACTGATGGCATACCGAACCCCGTTGGAAGAACAGGTGCAGGCACTCACAAAAGAACGGAAGCGGCTCTACCGGAGCGAACCGGACAGTGTTAGGATCGGTCAGATCACCGAAAAACTGAGGCCACTTCGGAAGGATATCCGTCTTTGCATCCGGATCGAACAGCAGTCTAAAGAGATGGAAGAAAAGATGCGTCTGGCAGAGCAGATCCAGAGACAGGCAGAACAGACGGAGAAAAACAGACAACCGAGAACAGAAAGCAGGTGAACAGTATGAATTATGGAGGCGATGCGGCGGATCAGATCGTCCGGTATTCCTTGGACGGCGTGGACCACGGGCTCAGACTTTCGGGTACGCTGGCAAAGCATCTGGCGGTATTTGTTGCCGCCGTATTAAAAGACCAGAAGAAAACGAGGGGCAGAACCCGGATGGTGCGGATGTTAAAGGAGAACAAGCCATTGAAGTTCTTTACTGTGCCGTCTGACCGCTTGCGTGAATTCTGCAGTGAGGGCAGGAAGCGAGGGTTGCTCTATGTGATTATCCGTGATAAAAAGAACCCGGAGATGAGCGAGGTCATGGTCTTTGCGGATGACGCAGCCAAGGTCAACCGGGTTATGGATAAGATGAATCTTGATTTTGTAAGAAGTGAAGTCGGGGAAGCTGTCCATGAGGTAACCGCTGGAATGGAAGCACCGGAAACCGAAACAGTACAGAAAATCGTACAGATACCAGAGGGCGAGGTGCAGTTTGAGATCAGCGATCTGGACGAAGCATTCCAGGTCGGTGACATGGATTTTTCTCAAGGAGAGAAGAATCAGAATCATCCTGAAAAGGAGTCTTCCGAACCGGAAAATTTTATCCCGGTGCAGGAAGAGGGGGAAGAGAATCTGTCCGGCTTTTCCTTGCACAGCAGAAATATTTCTACCGGGCAGGAAAACGGGACTGATGGAGCAAAGCCAAGGGAACAGGAGCGTCCCAGTGTCCGCCGGGAGCTGGAGAACATCAAACGGGAGAAAGCAGAGGAATCCCAGAAGCGGAGCCGGGAAAAGAACCGTGGACCAAAGAAAACGCAGAAGAAAGCGAGAAATAAACGAAAGGTGAAAGCGAGGTAGAAGATGGACCTGACAAAATTTTTAGGGCAGGACACGCAGGAACCGTCCGCCCAGCGGCTATCGAAAGAGGAATATGCCGCACAGAAAAAGCAGGAGAGGGAAGAAATCTGGGGCATGATCGATGGAAAGGCACAGGAAATCTTCCAGAATGGGGACTCCTTAAAAGGATTCCTTGATTTTATGGGACAGTGTAAGCCACAGAGGACAGACAACCTGTTCCTGCTCTATGCACAGAACCCGGAGATCCGGCAGATTAAGACCTTTGAAAAATGGAAAGAAGAAGGCAAAGTAGTCAAGACCGGAAGCAAGGGATACAACTTCATTGTCGGACAGGAATACGAAAAGGATGGTGTCATCCAGCAGGGATACTCCATCCAGAAAGCCTATGACATCAGCCAGATTCGCACCAAACAGCCGGAAGAGGCGGAGCCAAAACCGATGGACCAGTTGATGGAAGCACTGCTGACCGACAGCGAGGTACGGATTCAGATCGCAGACAACCTGCCGGATAAGGTACAGGCACAGTATATCCCGAATCAGCGGACGATCTATGTCCGAAACGGCATGAGTGAAAATACAACATTCCATTCCATCAGCCGGGAACTGGCGTATGCATCTCTTGACCATCACGATGGAAGCTACAGCCGGGCAGGGGTAGCGGCACAGGCTTATTGTGCGGCGTATGTGACAGCACAGAAATATGGCGTGGATGTCTCCGGCTTTTCCTTTGACAAGGTATGCGAGATGCAGGCATTCGGACAGAAAGATCCGAAAGAACTCCGCTCCTTTATTCAGAATGTAAAGAGCGCAGCCTATTCCATCGGCAAGCAGGTAGACCGCAACCTCGGCAAAAGTGAGCAGGAATTTATGCCCGATGAATTTGCCGTCCCAGAGGAGAAATCAGAGAAACCAGCCAAGAACAAAAAGTCCCCGGAACGCTGATAAAAGGGGTTTTTCCGGCTCTTTTGCAGTAGCTTTCCGGGAGGAAGTGTGGTATGTTGTGGTTGAGAAAAAAGAGGAAAAAAGGAGGCTCGCCTATGACAAGAATGCGATATGTAAAGATGGACCGGATCATGAACCATATGCTGATCCATGCCCTCCGGGAAGTGTTCCGGCAGGAAAAAGAACAGGGGCTTCCGGTGGATACCACACGGGATCTGGTTCTGAAGCTGGCAGAGCAGGAAGAAGGAAAGCTCTACCTGACAGAAGCTGAACACACCAAATCTGTAGAAGCTTTAAACAAGCTCCGGGACACATACCTGAAAAACGGACGCTATTCCGATGGGATCGACAGTGTCCTGTTAAAGATCATGAAATCCAGATACCGCCGCCCATACCGTGGACGGGGAAGATAAAGAAAGGATGTGGTACGAATATACAGAAATATGACACAAGAAAGAATAGAAGCCATGAGGAGAAGATATCCGCCGGGAACAGAGGTCACGCTTAACAGCATGGAGGGGGAGAGCCACATGCCACCCGGCTTAAAAGGTAAGGTGGATATGGTAGACGATGCAGGGCAGATCCACGTAAACTGGGAGAATGGAAGCAGCCTTGCCCTCGTTCCTGGAGTGGACAGCTTCCACATCACGGATCTGCCGAGAGCAGAGAGGCCAAAACAGCAGCCATCCCGGTAACAAACAGCCGGAAGTCAGACTGGGTGATCTGGCTTGCCGGACTGCCTGTCATCTGGTGGGCAGCGATCCTGATTGCGGATGCTATTCAGCCGGGCAGGAATCTTTTTGAGCTGATGGAGGTTCTAACGGAAAAACTGAACCACCCCTTCCAGCTTCATTATACGGAATATACCATCAAGTCGGTGCTGGTCTGCACGTTACTTTACGCAGCCGGGATCGGCATTTTTTATTCCAGCCAGAAGAACTACCGCAGAGGGGAAGAACATGGTTCCGCCAGATGGGGTGATGCCCGGCAGATCTGTAAGAAATACAGCCAGAAGCCGTACTCCCAGAACATCCTGCTGACGCAGAACTTCCGCATCAGCCTGGACACCCACGAGCACCGCAGATGTCTCAACATCCTCGTGGTGGGAGGCTCCGGTGCAGGAAAATCCAGAGGCTTTGCCCTGCCGAACATCATGCAGTGCTGCTGCTCGATGGTCATTACAGACCCCAAAGCCGAGCTGCTCCGAAAGACAGGCGGTCTGCTGGAAAAGAAAGGATATGAGGTGCGTGTCTTTGACCTCATCAATCCCGACACATCTTTTTGCTACAATCCATTCGAGTACGTCCACGATGACAAAGACGTACTCCGTCTCATTTCCAATCTGATACAAAACACCACACCCAAAGGTTCCCAGTCCTCCGATCCGTTCTGGGAGAAGAGCGAGACAGCACTGCTTCAGGCACTGATGCTGTATCTGCTCCATGAAGCTCCGCCGGAAGAACAGAACTTCGCCATGATCATGGAGATGTTAGGCTCGGCACAGGTAAAAGAAGAGGATGAGGACTACGAGTCCCCTCTGGACATTTTGTTTGACCGTCTGGAGATGCGGGACCCGGACAGCATTGCCGTCAAGCAGTACCACATTTACAAGCAGGCGGCAGGAAAGACCGCCAAGTCCATCCTGATCAGTGTTGGTGTCCGTCTGGCAGCCTTCAACCTGCCGCAGATCGCCAAGCTGACCAATACCGATGAACTGGATCTTTCCAGCATGGGCGAAAGAAAAGTTGCCCTTTTCTGCTGTATTCCGGATGCGGACACCTCTTTGAATTATCTGGTAGGTATGATCTACAGCCAGCTTTTCCAGACTCTTTATTATATGGCAGACCGTGTGCATGGCGGTGCCCTCCCGGTTCCGGTCAACTGCATCATGGATGAGTTTCCAAACGTATCCCTGCCAAATGAGTTTGAGAAGATCCTGGCAACCTGCCGTTCCCGTTCCATTTACTGCAGCATCATCATCCAGAACATGAGCCAGCTAAAGGCTCTGTTCAAGGACTCCTGGGAAAGTCTGGTGGGCAACTGCGATGAGTTTTTGTACCTGGGCGGCAATGAAAAAGAGACACACAAATATGTATCAGAATTACTGGGGAAAGAAACCATAGACACCAACACCTACGGGCAGACCAAAGGAAAATCCGGCAGCTACTCCACCAACTTCCAGCAGAGCGGAAGGGAGCTGTTACAGCCGGATGAAGTCCGTATGCTGGATAACCAGAATGCACTTCTGTTTATCCGCGGGGAACGGCCCATACTGGATGCCAAGTATGACCTGATGAAGCATCCCAACATCCGGTATACCGAAGACGGCGGTGCCGGCCCGTTCAACTATGCGAAAGCACCGCTGGCACATGACGATTTTACCTTTGACGAAACAAGATATAACGACTACGAACTGCTTCTGGATGAGGACATCATCGGGGAGCTTTTTTGATTGGAGGAATGCCGATGAATTTACTGAAAAATAAGAAACACACAGAAACAAAAAAAGAGACCACACCGCTGAAGATGAAGAGAGGGCAGAAGAAACTGTTTGCCCTGTATGCGGTGATGGTGCTGACTTTCTGCATTGGGGCAACTTGCGTTTACGCTGCAGGCGATCCGCTGGCAGTCGTCAATAACCTGTCCACGTTTATCTTTTCCCTGATCCGTGCCATTGGCCTGATCCTGCTTGGATTTGGTATCGTGCAGGTCGGCCTGTCCCTAAAGAGCCACGATCCGAGCCAGAGGGCAAACGGATTCCTGACACTGGCAGGCGGTATCATCATTACCTTTGCAAAAGAGATCCTGGATCTGATCATGGGTTAGGATCAGAGACCAGAAGGGGAGCCATGCGAAATGCGGGTTCCCCGCTCACTTTTGCAGGATGGGAGGTGAAACTGTTTGAGTGATAACTGGATCGTACAGAATCTGAATTCTGCCTTGCAGACCTGGAGTGACAAGCTGGCCGAGATCTGGACACTGCTGACGCAAAGCCCGGAGAATTTCAAGGGCGGTGCGATCTGGAGCGTGATGACGAACATCAACGGAGGGCTCCGAGCCATCGGGTACGGCCTGCTGGTCTTATTTTTTGCGGCAGGGCTGGTGAAAACCTGTGGGAGCTTCACGGATATGAAGAAGCCGGAACACGTAGTGAAAGCCTTTATCCGTTTCGCACTGGCACAGGGAGCCGTCATGTCCGGCATGGAGCTTCTGACGGCAATTTTTTCCATTGTGCAGGGAATCGTGGCAAATATTATGTCCCATTCCGGGATGGCAGGTGGAACGGTGACGGAACTGCCCTCAGAGATTGTGGACAAGATCGAAGCAGTCGGGATGCTGGAATCCATCCCTTTGTGGATCGTAACCCTGTTAGGCAGCTTGTTAATTACCGTGCTTTCCTTTGTGATGATCCTGACTGTATATGGAAGAATGTTCAAGCTGTATATGTACACAGCCATCGCACCGATCCCGCTGGCAACCTTTGCCGGGGAACCAACCCAGTCTGTAGGGAAGAACTTTATCCGTTCCTACGCCGGGGTATGTCTGGAAGGTGCCATCATCGCACTGGCCTGCATCATCTTTTCGGTGTTTGCGGCGAGTCCGCCGGCCGTCGGGGATACCAGTCTGTCTGCTGTGACGATTGTCTGGAACTACATCGGGGAGCTGGTCTTTAACTTACTGGTACTGGTCGGGGCAGTGAAGGCATCTGACCGGATCGTAAAAGAAATCATGGGATTATAGGAGGCAGAAAGGAATGGAAGAACCAAAGAAATTAATTTATGACAGTGGAGAGCAACCAGAGGAAGTATTCTTACGGGTCAGCGGCTACTTGGACAGAGACCGCCTGTATGTCGGGATTTACCAGATAGAATATGGCTACCCGGAACTTTTTTCCGACCTTACGGTGAACCTGCACCATGCTCCGCTGAACGGTGTGAACGAAGCCTATATCGACCACAATTTCAGCAAAGAGCATCTGCATTTTATTCGGAAATACAAGCTGGGCAGGGTACTTCCGGAGACCGCAGTTTCCGGTTACTGCACCTTTCAGAAGGTCGCCTTTGACCTGAAGAAACTGGCAGAATATGATCCGCAGGGAACCAGAGAATTTATGGAAAGCCACGGCATCCAGATTGCGGATGCACCAAAGCAGAAACCAAAGAACAAATCACAGAGAGAAAGGTAGAAAACAACATGGAAGTGAAAATGAATAAAGAAATCCGAGACTATCAGGAGTCAATGTTCTGGGGCTTAAGTTTCCGGCAGTGCTTATTTTCGGTACTGGCGATCCTGGCAGCCCTTGGGATCTATTTCCTCACCCGGAAATATGCCGGGGAACAGGTAACCGGATGGCTGTGTGTGCTTGGGGCGGCTCCCTTTGCAGCCTGCGGTTTTTTCCGTTACCACGGCATGACGGCAGAACAGTTCGCATGGACAGTCATCAAATCCGAACTGCTGTACCCGAAACGGCTGGTATTCAAAGCGGAGAACCTGTACTTTTCCTGCATGGAAGAGAGCCTGCGGCTGGGTGAAAAGATGATGGGAAACGGAGCGGAGCTTCTGGAGAAGAAGCGGACGAAACAGAAGAAACCAAAGAAGCCAGGAGGAAGGGGTGATGCCTTTGATTAAAACCCTGAGTCAGACACTGAAACAGGACAAAGAAAAATTCAAAGTACCGAGGTCTGTCCAGCAGGCGATCCCGATCCGCAAGATCTGGCCGGACGGTATTTTTCAGGTGGAGAGCAAGTATTCCCGGACATTCCGGTTTACGGATATCAACTATTCCATTGCCAGCAAAGCGGATAAGACAGAGATGTTCCTGGACTACTCCGAACTTTTAAATGCACTGGATTCCGGCTGTACGACGAAGATTACCCTGAACAACCGTAAGATCAACAAGGAAGAGTTTGAGCAGTCCCTGCTGATTCCAATGAAAGGAGATGGACTGGACGAGTACCGGAAAGAGTATAACGATATGCTCCTTTCCAAGATTTCCGGTACCAACAACAGCATTTACCAGGAACGCTATCTGACCGTCAGCGTCCACAAGAAGAACATCGATGAAGCCAGGACATACTTCGCCCGTGTGGGAACGGATATCATCACCCATCTGGCCAAGCTGTCCTCCATCGGGGAAGAGCTGGATGCAGAACAGAGGCTCCAGATCTTCCGGGACTTTTTCAAGGCAGACGTTCCGCAGAGCTTTCCGTTTGACATGAAAGCCTTTGCGAAAAAGGGACACAGCTTCAAGGACTGGATCTGCCCGGACACGATGGAGTTCCACAACGACCATTTTAAGCTGGGCGAGCAGTACGGCAGAGTCCTTTTTATGGAAGATTACGCCAGCTATGTGAAAGACGAGATGATCTCCGAACTGTGCAGCCTTGGCAGGAATCTGATGCTGTCTATTGACATCATCCCGGTACCAACAGATGAAGCAGTGCGTGAGATCCAGAACCGACTGCTGGGCGTAGAGACCAACGTAACGAACTGGCAGAGACGCCAGAATGCAAACAATAATTTTTCCGCCGTGGTTCCCTATGATATGGAGCTTCAGAGAAAAGAAACCAAGGAGATGCTGGACGACTTGACTACCAGGGACCAGAGGATGATGTTCGGTATCCTGACAATGGTACATATGGCAGAAAGCGAGAAACAACTGGATTCTGATACGGAAACCCTGTATTCCATTGCAAGAAAACACCTCTGCCAGATGGCAACCCTGAAATGGCAACAGGTCGATGGACTGAATACCGTCCTGCCGTATGGTCTGCGGAAGATTGATGCGGTGCGTACCCTTACCACAGAGTCCACTGCCGTCTTGATTCCGTTCCATACACAGGAGATCATGCAGCCGGGCGGCATTTATTATGGGCAGAATGCAGTCAGCAAAAATATGCTGGTGGCAGACCGAAGAAAGCTGTTAAATGGAAATTCCTTCCGACTGGGAGTCAGCGGTTCTGGAAAAAGTTTCTCGGCAAAAGAAGAGATCGTAGACCTTGCCCTTTCCACAGAGGATGACATCCTTATCCTCGATCCGGAGTCCGAGTTTGCTTCACTGGTGGAAGCCTTAAACGGCGAGGTCATCCGGATCTCGGCAACGTCCGATACCCATCTGAATGCACTGGACATGGACTCCGCCTATGGCAATGACCGTAACCCTCTGATTGAAAAGTCCGAATTCATCCTGTCCCTGTTTGAGCAGCTCGTAGGAGCCGGGAACCTTTCGGCAAAGGAGAAATCCATTCTCGACCGCTGCACCGCAGACGTGTACCGGGATTATATGAGGGGCGGATACCAAGGGCAGGTGCCGACCCTAAAGGATCTGTACCGACAGCTCATGCTCCAGCCGGAGGAAGAAGCCAGAGGGCTGGCATTGTCTTCGGAACTGTTTATTAACGGAAGCCTGAACACCTTTGCCCAGGAAACCAATGTCAATACGAAGAGCCGTATCATCGATTATGACATCCGGGAGCTGGGCGAACAGCTGATGCCACTTGGAATGTTGGTCACACTGGATTCCATTTTTAACCGTGTGATCCAGAACTGGAAGAAGGGAAAAACGACATGGATCTTTGCGGATGAGTTTTATCTGCTGTTCCGCTATGAATACAGTGCAGACTTTTTCTACCGCCTGTACAAGCGTATCCGTAAGTATTCGGGATTTGTGACCGGGCTTACCCAGAATGTAGAGGAACTTCTGAAATCCGATACCGCCCGCCTGATGCTGGCAAATAGTGAGTTCCTGATCCTTTTGAATCAGGCAAGCACCGACCGGGACGAGCTTGCGGCACTTCTGAATATCTCGGACAACCAGTTATCCTACATCACCAATGTGGGTGCCGGCCACGGCCTGATCCGCTGCTCCGGGAATCTGGTGCCGTTTGAAAATTCGTTCCCAAGAAATACAAAGCTGTACCGTCTGATGACGACCAAGCCGGGCGAAGCGTAAGAGCAGTACAGACCGGGACTGGAGGTGAGAGATGAAGAATATCAAAACCAAAGAAGTCACAACAAAACCAAAGACTAAAAATCCTGCCTCCAGAATCCCGAAGGAGCTGATGCGGACGGCCATACTGGAGAGCAAGGAAAAGTCCCAGACCATCGCAAATGCCAGGGATAATGACATGGAGGAACAGTCCCCATCCGAGTATGCCAGTGGAAAAGTCGCATCCGCAGAGGAATGGGCTGCCAGAAAGTCTGGCAGAACTGTAACCAGCGCCGGAAAGACAGCAGCACAGACTTCCTACGAGAAGATCAAACTGAGAGTTACTGGTAAAAAAGAAGCGCAGAAAGAAGCCGCCAGAGGAACAGGGGACACACAGGCTCCCGATCCGGTCAGTCGGGAAGCACCGAAGCAAAAAAACCGGGAACAGGGGGCATCCCGTGTGAAGGTCAAGGAACGGGAAAACCAGGAAGTCCAGATTCAGAAAGCCAAGCGGCAAAAGGCGATTTCAGATGCCGTCAAAACGAAAGAACAGAAGATCCGGGCAGCCAGGGAGACACCAAGAATCCAGAATGGACAGGAAATGTCGGAAGGTGGATCGCTTTCCATCAAAAGACAAAACCAGAAAAGCAAGGCCGAAGATACCGCAAGGCAGAATGCCATCCGCCAGAAACAGCCGGAAACCATCCGGATCAAGGAAAAGCCACGGAAACAGTTGGAGCCGAAGACCATACAGCGGCGTACTATTAAGACCGCCCCTCCATCTGTGAAGATCAGCATCCAGCCAGAGCAGAAGCTCCGGGTGGCCAGTTCCAACGCCTTGACAGCCCGGATGCAGAAGCAGATGGAACGAAGGGCAGCGAAGCAGGCGGCGAAGAAAGCCGCCTTGCAGACTTCCGATGGAGTCCGCCGGATACAGAAAACGGCAAGGGCAGGAGAGAATACCTTCAAGGCAGCTAAGGCCGCTGTAGAAGCGGCAGCGAAAACGGTGCAGTCCATGATGGCTGCACTGGGAGCCGCCGGAGCGGTCATGGTTCTGCTTCTGGTTATCATGGTCGGGATCATTGGCGGTGCGGCATTCTCTGGAAGCTCAGAGAGCAACGAAGCACTCAGCCAGGAAGTACTTTCCTATACGGCAACCATCCAGAAATACGCCAACCAGTATGGAATCCCCGAATACGTTTCCGTGATACAGGCAATCATGATGCAGGAATCTGGCGGCCGGGGGACCGATCCCATGCAGAGCAGTGAGTGCCCATACAACACCCGGTATTCCAACAGCCCGAATGCCATCCAGGATGCGGACTACTCCATACAGGTAGGAATCCAGTATTATGCGGACTGCCTAAGAGAAGCCGGATGCACCAGCCCACAGGACATGGACAAGCTGAAGCTGTCCCTGCAAGGGTATAACTACGGAAACGGGTACATAACGTGGGCGATTCAGAAATATGGCGGCTACAGTGCAGAAAATGCCATGCAGTTTTCCAATGAGCAGGCTGCTTCGCATGGCTGGAATGCCTATGGTGATCCAGAATACGTCCCTCACGTTCTGCGGTATTATTCCAGCGGCGGATTGTTTGCCGGCTTGTTTGGAGGCAACGGCCAGATCGTATCCGTGGCACTTACCCAGCTTGGAAATGAAGGAGGCCAGAAGTTCTGGTCATGGTATGGATTTGACAGCCATGTGGCGTGGTGTGCCTGCTTTGCCAGCTGGTGTGGGGATCAGGCAGGACTGATCGAGAGCGGCAAGATGCCGAAGTTCTCCCTGTGCGATGACGGAATCGCATGGTTCCAGAGCAAGGGGAAATGGAAGAGCAGAGGATACTCGCCAGCACCCGGAACCATGATCTTCTTTGACTGGAATGGGGACGGAACCTCAGACCATGTGGGAATCGTGGAGAAAACTGAGGGAAGTACCGTATATACGGTAGAGGGAAACTCCAGCGATGCCGTGAACCAGAGAAGTTATGATATCAATAACGGAACAATCATGGGATATGGCATACTTTGAAAATTAATATGTTGACTCTTAGCGAGTAGTCAATAGTTTAGATTACCTTGACTAAAAAACAAATATAAAGTATTATGTGATTAGCTTTAACTAACTAGAAAAGGAGGCGCACAATGACAAACCAATATATGACGAAGCTGTATCACGATCTGCTCTCCAACTCTCCGCAGACAGTGACAATAGATATTCCGGCTGATATGGGAACAGGTCAGATTTCGCAAGTTGTTACAAAGCAAGGAGCTGTTGTATCAGACTGGAAAATGAACTATTTTTCAGATATGAATGTGCAGGGTGTAAGCTGCGAAGATTATATTCAACTTTTATTCTGCTTCAATGATGGCGTATCGTGGAATATTGCAGATGCACGTCAAAGTGTCAGCATCCAGAAAGGCGAATCCTGCATTTATCGGGGACATGGTAAAATGGAATATTTGTGTTATTCTGGGAAGAAAGATTTCCTTTTTAAGAATATAAAAATTCCCATGCCATATTTTCACAAAATTTTGAATGACTACTTTGAAGATAGTGAAATAAACGCTTATGAAAAGAAATTACTGACAGGGATTTCAAAAGTGAGCGTTACCCCGTATATGGAGCACATTTTTGCGGAGGTAAAAGATTTTACGCAATACCGAGGTGGTTTAGGGTATTTATTCTTGGAAAGTAAAGTTTTTGAATTGCTGTCTGTATATTTAAGTGAAGTATTGGAACTCAGTATTCTTTCATCGAACCATATTAGCATTTCCAAAAGTGACAGGGATTCGATTACCGAAGCAAAAAGGATTATTGACAGTCAGCTTGCTTTTGCACCAAGCTGTGAGGAATTGGCGCGGCAGGTCAATATCAGCACTTCAAAATTGACGAAGGGCTTTTCCTCCCTGTTCGGAACATCGGTTCATGCGTATGTCATCGACCAGCGGTTAGAAAAGGCGGCAAGCCTGCTGTTAGAAAGTAATTTGAATGTCAGCCAGGTGGCTATACTGGTGGGATATTCAAAAGCGAGCAATTTCGCAGCGGCGTTCAAAAGGAAATACGGAGTGAATCCGAAAAACTATAAAGCAGAAGCTAAGATTGGATAAATGCAAAAATACTGATTTTGGGTAGAATAAAATTGGTTTTGGGTTGGAATCGTGGGCGCAAATTGCTATTATATGTGGTGTGGTTAGAAGAAGCTAACCGCACCACATTTTCATTTTCTCAGAGATAAGGAGGATACTGGTATGAGTTCCCAGAAAAAAAGTTCCCGGCTTGAGGGAAAAGATTTAATTACTATCGGCATCTACACCGTCATCTATGTCGTGATTGTTATGCTGGTGGCGATGCTTGGCTTTATCCCCATTTTTATTCCGCTGATGGCGGTGCTGTGCCCTTTGATTGGCGGCATCCCCTATATGCTGTATGTTACAAAGGCTAAAAAATTCGGGATGACTGCAATCATGGGTTTCCTGATTGGCCTAATCATGGTGTTCTTCGGCAACGGCTATCTTACTATGGTAACTGGTCTCGTTGGCGGCCTGTTGGCCGACGTGATCCTGAAAAAGGCGGACTACAAAAGTGCAAAGAGTACAGTTCTTTCCTGCGGCGTGTTCAGCATCTGGGTGTTTGGCAACTTTGCTCCCATTTTCCTGAACCGTGAAAGCTATATGGTAATGTTGACTGAAGGATACGGCGCTGAATATGCAGCTACCCTTAATACATATATGCCTATGTGGATTGCGCCTATTCTGCTGGTTGCCTGCTTTGTGTTTGGCCTTGTCGGAGGTGTGATTGGGAAAGCTATTTGCAAAAAGCACTTCCAGCGTGCCGGTATTGCATAATGGCGCGGGAAATTCTGCTCAGCAAAAAAAACAGAACAAGGGTTACGGCTCGATCCGCGTACAAAACTGTTGCTCATCTTCATCATAAGCATTTTTGTCATGGGTGGAACAGGCGGAGAAGCTATGGGGCTGATCCGCCTTGTTCTTTGTACAGTTCCGGCTATATTGCTGCTTACCTCGAAACAATGTGCAAAAGCTGTGGGCTATATTGCTGTGTTTTCTGCTTTTTATGCTGTTCAAATTTATGTTTTGCCGCACCTTACGGGAATATTGAATTTCCTCGTTCTGTTTACAACAGGATTCTTTTGCCGAATCCTTCCCAGTGTTGCGATTGCTGCCTATGCGGTGAAAACAACAACGGTCAGTGAATTGATTTCCGGCATGGAAAGAATCCATATGCCTAAAGAAGTGACGATCCCCTTAACGGTCATGTTCCGCTTCTTTCCAACTGTCTTTCAGGAGTCAGAAGCAATCAGTGACGCTATGAAAATGCGTGGGATTAAACTTGGAGGGAAAAAATCTTCAAAAATATTGGAGTATAAGCTGATCCCGATGATTACCTGCTCCGTGAAAATCGGTGAGGAACTTTCCGCTGCGGCAATTACCCGTGGCCTCGGTGCTCCTGTCAAACGCACAAACATTTGCCAGCTTAAATTCAATTTTGCCGATGTGGTGCTGATCTTGTTTTGTTGCTTTGTAGTGTTTTGGGCGATTGCTTCCCCGATAATTTCCGCAGGAGGGATTTTGCCATGATAGATTTTCAAAATGTTTCTTTTTCTTATGGTGAAGAATCCAGCGGCGGAGGGATTAGAAATGTCAATCTCACCATAAACACAGGGGAATTTGTTTTACTCACGGGAGAATCCGGCTGTGGGAAAACAACGATTACCCGTTTGGTAAACGGGCTGGTGCCTCATTATTACGAGGGCAATTTAGAGGGTGATGTCCTTCTGGACGGAAAAAGCGTATCAGATACGCCGCTTTATGATTTGGCTGCTATGGTGGGATCTGTATTCCAGAATCCCAAAAGTCAGTTTTTCAACGTGGATACGGATAGTGAATTAGCCTTTGCATGTGAAAATTTAGGCTATCCTCAGGAGGATATCCTGAAAAGGATTGACCGGACAGTTTCCGATTATCATATTGAAGATTTGATGGGGCGAAGCGTGTTTGCTCTGTCCGGGGGCGAAAAGCAAAAAATAGCCTGTGCTTCATCAAGTGTATTGCTGCCGGGAATTATGGTCCTGGACGAACCATCTTCTAATTTGGATATGGCTGCTATTGATGACCTGCGGCAGGTCCTGAGCCTCTGGAAAAAGCAGGGCAAAACAATTCTGATCGCAGAACACCGCCTTTACTACCTTCACGATCTTGCAGATCGTGTGCTGTATGTAAAAGATGGGGAGATTGAACGGGAATACACGCCTGCTGAATTTGACAGCTTATCGGATGGCACTCGAAAAGAAATGGGGCTGCGGCCGTTTTCTCTCTCGAAGTTGAAGCCTGCGAATCAGTATCAGGCGCATACAGCTAAACAGATGGAATTTCAAAATTTCTGCTTTGCGTATAAAAAGCGGGAACCGGAAAGCCTCCATATTCCGAGTGCAGAACTGCCGGTTGGAGAAACGATTGCCATTATCGGTCTGAATGGCGCTGGAAAATCTACTCTGGCCCGCTGTATTTGCGGACTGGAAAAGAAGTGTGGCCTTTTGCAGGTTGACGGGAAAACCCTTGATTGGAAAGCCCGGCTCAAACATTGCTACATGGTAATGCAGGATACCAGCCATCAGCTATTTACCGAAAGCGTGACGGATGAAGTGCTTCTGAGCATGGACAACAAGGATGAAACTGTTGTGGATAAAATCCTTAAACAGTTTGATCTGCTGGAATATAAAGACAGGCACCCGCTTTCTCTTTCCGGCGGGCAAAAACAGCGGGTAGCGATCGCGTCTGCCATTGTGAGTAACCGGGAGATCATTGTGTTTGACGAACCAACCAGCGGGCTTGATCTCAAACATATGCGGGAAGTTGCGCGGAGTTTGAAGTCACTCGCGGATCAGGGCAAAACGCTTCTTGTTATTACGCATGATCCGGAGTTGGTGATGGCGGGATGTTCGTATGTAGTCCATATGGAAAAAAGGGCAAGTAAAAGAAAGCTATCCATTGGACGAATACCGGGTCAGTAAAAAGGTTTTGGATTTTTTCCGAATCCGCCAGTGAATTTTAGAAATTATGAATGTCAGGGCCGACTTGACTGGACAGAAAGATAATGATAAGAGGCCGCTTTACTTTGGCGGCCTCTTGTTTTTGAAGCACAGACAGTACGGCTCAATATAAGGAGGGCTTATGTTCAAAAAAATCTTTGAGTACGCAGGGCCATATAAGAAAAATATGTATGTGGCCACGGTTGTCGTACTGGTCAGCGTTCTTATGGGCATCCTGCCTTTTGTGCTGGCCTATCAGGTCATTTCGCCATTGGTTATGGGCGATTCTGTTGAAACAGAATTTGTTTTATTGCGTGTTATAGGGGTTTTGATCTGTCTTGTTTTGCAGGCGTTTTTTTATGGATGGGGATTATCAATTTCTCATAAAGCAGCATATAACACATTGTTCCGGCTGCGGGTATCTCTGCAAAAGAAGTTTGAGAAACTTCCCCTTGGCATTGTGGAGGAAAAAGGGACAGGGACAATCAAAAAGCTGTTTGTCGATGATGTGGACAGCTTGGAATTGCTCCTTGCTCATTCAGTCCCGGAGGGTATCGCAAATTTACTGATCCCGCTGGTGATTTATGTTGCTATGTTTTGTGCGGACTGGAAACTGGCTCTTATGTCTTTGGCCTCTATCCCGATCAGCCTGCTCTCCATGGTCATTATGTACTCTGTTGGAATGAAGCGCATGGGTCCCTACTATCAGTCTGCACAGAAAATGAACAACACGATCATTGAGTACATCAATGGTATGGAGGTTGTCAAGGTTTTCAACCGGGAGAGTGAATCTTACGAGAACTTCCGCAAGGATGTAACGAACTATCGGGATTATACCTTGGCATGGTATAAGGCCGCCTGGCCCTGGATGGCGATATACGGAAGTCTGCTGCCCTGCACTGTTATTCTGACTTTGCCTCTTGGGGCATGGTTTGTTCTCTGTGGCATAAGCACTTTACCTGATTTGATTTTAGTCCTCTGCCTTTCCCTCAGCATTGGGATTCCTCTCCTGAAAGCACTGGGCTTTATGGAAACGATTCCAAATCTGAATTATAAGATCACGGCACTTGAACAGATGTTAAATGCGGCACCGCTGCAAGCTGCTGAGGATGATTTCCACGGACAGGATTTTAACATTTCTTACGATCATGTTTCCTTTGCGTATCAGACGACACAGCCTGGCCCAGATGGGAAACCGATAATAGCGGAAAACGAAGTCCTCCACGATATTACCCTTGTGGCAAAAGCAGGACAAAAAACTGCCCTGGTTGGTGAATCCGGTTCTGGCAAGAGCACCCTTGCAAAACTGTTGATCCACTACTATGACCCGCAGAAAGGGAGCATTTCCATTGGCGGGCAGAAACTTTGTGATATGAGCCTGGAGGCATTGAACAGCCGCATTTCCTATGTGGCTCAGGATCAGTACCTGTTTAACACCTCCCTGCTGGAAAATATCCGTCTTGGACGTTTGGATGCTACCGATGAGGAAGTAATGGAGGCGGCGAAGAAAGCCCAGTGTATGGAGTTTCTGGAAAAGCTGCCGCAAGGTATTCACTCCATGGCGGGCGATGCGGGGAAAATGCTTTCCGGGGGGCAGCGCCAGCGAATTTCCCTGGCGCGGGCAATATTGAAGGATGCCCCGATTGTAGTGCTTGACGAGGCCACGGCCTATGCTGATCCAGAAAATGAGGAAAAAATGGAGGCTGCTATTGCGGAGCTGGTGAAGGGAAAAACCTTGGTAGTTATCGCTCACAAACTTCCCGCTATAATGAACGCAGATCAAATATGCGTTATGGATCACGGAAAGATGGTGGCAACCGGAAAACATCAGGAGCTGATTCAAGCTTGCCCAGAATACCAAAAGTTGTGGAAAGCGGCTCAGGACAGCGCCGAGTGGAAAGTATCTACTGCAAAGGAGGGAAGATAAATGTTTGCATTGATTTCAAGAATCCTGAACCTCTCCGGGAGGTATAAAAGCCGTATTCAGGCTGCATTTCTATGTGCATTTGTCGAGTCCATTCTCTCCAAAATGCCGATCTTCATGGCGTTTATTGTCTTGGCCGGGTTTGCTGATAATACGCTGACTGGAAAGACCTGTCTGTTTGTCGGACTTGGATTATTAGCTGTTGTAGTGGTTCAGACAGTGGTTCACTATTTGAGCGACCGTCTGCAAAGTGCCGCTGGATTTATGATCTTTGCTGATAAACGGATGGAGTTGGGAAATCATTTAAGAAAAATGCCGATGGGTTACTTTACATCGGGGAATATTGGAAAAATCAGCTCTGTTCTCAGTACGGATATGGTATTCATTGAGGAAGTTTCTATGAGTACCATTGGCAACATGATGAGCTATATGCTGTCTACTTTGGTTTTAGCTGTTTTTATGTTCGTACTGGATTGGAGACTTGGGCTGATTGCGGTAATCATTACCTTGCTGGCATCACTGGTTGCAAAATATATGAATAAGGTTTCCTTCAAGGAGGCTGTCGGGCGTCAAAACCAAAGCGAGAATTTGACGGATGCGGTCTTGTCTTTTGCTGAAGGAATTGGGGTTATCAAAAGTTACAATCTGCTCGGAGAAAAATCTGACGAATTAACGGAAAACTTCAAAAAATCAAGGGATGTCAATACGAAGTTTGAGCAGAAAATGACACCGTGGACCACTGGCTTAAACATTCTCTATGGCGTGGGTATTGCCGCTATCTTCGGTTTATCCGTTTTTTTACATCAGGAAGGCGTACTCTCCCTGGCTTATCTTTTGGGCGTGCTGCTGTTTGTCTTTGATCTCTTTGGACCTCTGAAAGCTCTTTATGGAGAAGCAACCCGACTAACCGTTATGAACGCTGCCCTTGATCGTATTGAAGCGGTATTGGATGAACCGGAACTTTCCGACAACGGCAAGCAGCATATTCCGGCTCAGGCACAGCCGGGACAGCCGGAAGTCCTGTTCAACGATGTTACATTTGCTTATCAGGATAAAGAGGTTCTGCATCATATCAGTTTTGCCATGAAGAAAAATTCTATGACAGCGCTGGTTGGACCGTCCGGTAGCGGTAAGTCCACCATTGCAAACTTGCTGGCGCGACTTTGGGATGTAAAATCCGGCAATGTGACGATAAGGGGCGTGGATATTCGCAATGTACCTCTGTCGGAATTGATGGATCAGATCAGCATGGTATTCCAGCGCGTGTATCTGTTTCAGGACACCATTTACAACAATATCATCATGGGAAAGCCGGATGCCACGGAAGAAGAAGTCTATGAGGCTGCCAGAAAAGCCCGCTGCTATGATTTCATTATGGCTTTGCCCGACGGATTCCAAACGGTGGTTGGTGAGGGCGGTGCAACACTTTCCGGCGGCGAAAAACAGCGTATTTCGATTGCCCGCTGTATTCTGAAAGACGCGCCTATTGTCATTTTGGATGAAGCTACCGCAAGTGTAGATACGGACAATGAAAGCTATATTCAGGAGGCTATTTCCGAATTGGTGAAGGGAAAGACCCTGCTTGTAATCGCTCACCGCCTAAATACCATCCAGAACGCCGATCAGATTTTAGTTATAGACAACGGCCAGATTGCACAGCAAGGAACCCATGAGGAACTTTTGAAACAGTCTGGTATCTATCAGGATTTTGTCAATATCCGAAAGAGTGCGGCTGGCTGGAGTCTTGCTTAATGACGAAAGGAGCTGCCTATGAAACTTCATACTGCCGGAGAGGATTATTTGGAGGCCGTGCTTATACTTCAAAAGAAGCTCGGTATGGTGCGTTCCGTGGATGTTGCCCGGTATATGGAGGTTTCAAAACCCAGCGTATGTTACGCAGTAGGAACTTTACGAGAGGGTGGCTTTTTGACAACAGACGAAAACCATTATATACACCTGACCGACCTTGGCTGGGATGTGGCTGAAAAAAACTTTACGAACGCCATTGTTTTTTTTAACTCATCAACTTATATCCGTTGGAGTTAATCCACAAATTGCAGAAGTTGATGCTTGTCGCATGGAACATGCAGTCAGTGATGAAAGTTTTCAAAAATCTGAAAGAGCATGCGATGAGAGAGATTGCTTCACAAAAAATTGACAATACATTTGATGA